>OGEP01000247.1_pt1 | contig 87093 bp, 60 predicted proteins | sample 1570721 | NCBI WGS metagenome assembly OGEP01 (sample SAMEA2582131, study PRJEB24529) | metagenome | biome: Human gut stool | place: China | collected 2011 | reverse complement strand
TGGGTTGCCAGCGAAGATAGAACTTTCAATTAATAGCCATTTTTTGACTGCTTACTAATAATCCCCTAAAAATCAACTAGAATCTTAATCATAAAACCTCAAACATCATAAAATCCAAATCATCGAAATTTTTCTACACTTCATTTCTCCTTCTTATCTCATTTAAATTTTCAAATTCTCACAAGATAAATCTGTGTACTTACTTTTCTCTAACAAAGAACATATCAGGCTTTCATATTGACTCGCCATCTGTTCAGGAAGAAATTTCCTCCAGTAATTTCTATCATTTATAGTTATGGTATCATATGCAGAAAGTAATTTAAGCAGAAACAATTCAATATTTTCAGTTTTATCAATAGGGCAAAAAGTATTTTTTGACTCACACATCTCATTTTCAAGTACACTACCAGAACATGCTATCCCTAAAATCGGGCGCTCAAAATAAAAGTATTTCAATATTTTAGAAGGGTAAAAAAGGCTTCCAGAACTGTCAATAGCAAGAAAAGCGTCACTATTAATATAACATTCAATACACTCTTCTTCAGATACTTGACCAAGCAAATTAAAGTATTTTTGAAGACCAAGTTTAGATATAAGACTTTTATCCTTATTACAAACATATCCTACATATTTTACTTCCAACAGATTACTCAACTCAGGATATTTACACACGAATGACTTTACAGCTCTTATAAAGACTTCAGAAGTTCTGCCACTTGTCAAAGAACCAATGTGAGAAATAATTCTTTTTTTCTTATCGGATATTCCATACTTATTTACATATAAATAATTATCAGGTAAACTAATAGGCATCGATAAAATAACAATCTTGTTTCTCACTAAATCTCCATATCTGCTTATCCAAGAGTCAACCATTGACTGACTATTATGGATTATCAAATCTGCATAAGTTGCGATATCTCGCTCCATTGCATAATCTTTGTCCTTGAAATATTTTGTTTTAAATGGGCGATATGGGTTTTCTACCCATGGATCTAAGAAATGAGCCACCCAAGGTTTTCCCGTCTTTTTTTTTAGTTGAAATGCTGCCCAATGTGAAGCACAAGGATAACTTACAGAATGTATATAATCAATATCCTCCCAAGCAATCTCTCGTTCCATAACCTTGACTGTTTTTACCCCCCATGACCACCATTCATATCCAGGAAGAAATGTCAAATCAGATAAAATACGGCGAATAAACGCTGCTATATATTTCACCCATACTTTCTCATGAATATTTACTACATTAAATGAATGATTTATCACATGTTTTCCAATATCTGAAATATAATACGTAAGAGAACAACATTTTGAATTAACATGGGAGAATAAAACACGCAGTATTTGCCCTCCTGGCGAATCATTAATTAAAAAAGACCTTGTTAGTACGACTCCTTTATACATAAACTACTATAAAAATACAAATTCATAATATCGATAACCTGTGGTATCTAGTTCTGTAAGCCAAGGTAATGATGTCTTAACTGCATATCCTATACACATTACAATAAAGATTAAAGCAACTATTTTCCCATACTTCACCGACAGAAGTTGAGCAATATTAGGATAGACCACTATTGTAGATACTAAATAATAATATCCCATCCGAGGAAGTGACCCCACCCCAAAAAACGTTACATCTGCAAATATTGCTATAGTTGTCATAATTGAAAGGATACGCATAGCACCTTTTGTATACTGATAATACCAAACAGAAAGAAATACAAAAACAGCATCAGCAAGTACAAGAAGTTTAGAAAGTTCAAAAGTTTCATTTTCATTTTCAAGATAGTCACCTAACCTAAAATCACCAAATAAAACAGATAATTGCAGCAGGTATGTGTGAAAAATTTCAGTCCGCAAGTAATATACAAAAACAAAAAAAAACAAAAAAATCACAGGAAGTTTAAATTCCAATCTATGATTACTCTTCTTTGGTTCTAAAAAATCTATAGATACGTTCAAATAATAAAGCAAGATAGCAGGAAACATTACTAATGCTGAATTATGAATTAAAAAGGCTGTAAAGAGAGGGATAAAACAATATAATAATTTAAATTTTCTTTTCTCTACAGCTAGAATAAATGGTAACATACAAATTTCCACAGCTAATCCCTGACGCAAAGCTTTCATTTGAATAAGCATCATTCCAAACATAAAGAAAAATAATATAGCTGGTAACCACTTATAAGAATGAGATGAGAATCTTTGGGCAAGTTTTGTAAGAACAAAAACTTCAAACAGAGCTATACAGCACACAAAAAACTCGAAACCAAACGGTTGGAATATCTTATATAAAAAGACCCACAACGGTTCATCTTCAGCCGTTCGGGTATCAATCATAGAAAATCCGATCTTATACCCATCATAATCCCCTTCTACATTACTTTGAAATCCCATAATGAGAAAAACGAAAGCAAATCCCAAGAAGAGGGGCATTTTTTTTCTCAAAACAAAACTAACAATAATAAGAAATATTCCTATATATAATATTATCATTTAGCAATACTATTCAATACACTATTCAAAATTACCACATTTCTTTCTTTAGAAAACATCTCTTTTAGTGCTGAATTACAAGAATCAAGTTGTCGCTTTAAATCAATGAAGTCAGCATTGTAATCACTAATAGCCCGATGAAACGCTTCTTTCGAATTTATGGGAAAAAGCAAAGCCAAGCGACCATTATATGAATACTCTTGTGATTCTTCAGAACAAGCTGCAATAGAAGGTAAACCCATAATTCCACATTCAGCCATTGCAAGATTTGCATGAGGAATGGTAAAATAACTAAGATTACAATAACACTGCTGCATAATATGACCTAACATATAGGTAGCAGGTATACAACGAATACGGATATCTTGTAAAATAGCTTCGCGCACTTGATAATAATAACTCTTAATTCCAAATGAAGCAAGTACTTTCTTTATTTTTTCTCTCACCCCAGTCCCTACACAATTGGGATCAATACCCAATACCAACAATCGTGCATTCTCATTTTTTATACACTTTGAAAAAGCATCTAATATTTCTACTGCACCCTTGATTTTCTGTACGCCTCCAGTGTAAAGGTAAACTTTTAGATTAGTCGCATCTTCTCCTAAAATTTCTGACATGGGCCGATACTCAAAACGAGAATCCATATCTATCCAATCATAAACTATAGATATTTTATTATATGAGGACGCAAACATCGAAGCACTATATTTATTGATAGCTATCACAGCATCTGCATATTGCCTTACAGCCTCCTGAGCCCATTTAAGCTGGTGCTTATGTTCAGTTAGCGGCCAGTGTTCACGAATATGAATTATAGTTTTACAGCCATATTCTTTTGCTGGCTTCAGATAATTGTATATCATCATATTATTAAGATACACTATATCTATTTTATACCTCTTCAGCAGTTGTTTAAATGTAGGAATCGATAGCATTACCATACTATATGATTTCAAGGAAGAGATGCTATACAATGTGTGATTATAGGGTATTGCTGCCATTTTGGGAAACAATACCACCTTTATACCTAACTTCTCAATCTCCAAACGTAAAGGTCCGTCTACACATAATGCAACAATCGGTTCTATATAAGTTCGGTCAATCACTTTCAGAATATTCAGTAAACAGAAGCTTCCTCCTCCTATTACTGAAGAGTGATGAAAAAAAAGTATTGTTTTTCTCATATTTTTAATTCACAAAAACTCTTTGTTGATAAAAATCACACAACTTTAAACGGACAAGATTTTAAGAGTTTTTCTTTTGAAAAAACAATAGGTTTATAGTCTTTGATACTATTTTCAAATGTCGTTATACTATATTCTTCTCTTAAATCAATACAATTGCAAGCTCTTTCTACAGCAGAGAAATAGTCTAAGTATTTAAAGCCATCGCCTACAATTTTTTCAGAAAATTTAACCCATAAATTAGGTATACCATAAGCATCAGACAGTATCAGTCCATGTAAAGAACTAGACAATATATACCTACATGAACATATCTGATTTATAATCTCTTTCCAATCTTTATAATGCTGAATATCTATAAGTCGAATTCTCTTATTTATATTTAAGAGTTCTATCAATATAGGATCTCTTAGATCTACATAATGAGGAATTATTCCAATAATATCATTCTGTTCAATTACAGGCTTATAAAGATATGGTAATAGTAAAGCAGGATCACCAAATACATCAGGACAACTAATCCCGTTATTAACAAGCAACTGTTTTGTTAATCTCCCTCTTACTGCAACGACCTTTAATGGTCTTCTTTCTCTGGGAAAACAGACATTACTATCCATTATACCGCTACCCCATACAATAGATTCATTAGTTGATTTCCATTCAATTATAGAACCAATGCCCATTATGTTAACCATTCGGTTATGAAAGAATTCATCTATATTCAATACTTTTTTCCCAGATAGTTCTTGAAACAATACAACATTAATATCATCACCGATATTAAATGGAACAACTTTACGTCCCCACTGCTTAAATGAGCAATTAACTATTAAAAAATCCTCAGAAGATCCTAAATAATAATATATGGTATTATAAAGTTTTCTTATGTTTCGTATTATATAGTGGCCTATACAATAATTCACTATTGATTTCATCTTCAATATAATCATACTGCTTCAAATTACTACAACAAAGCTATAGAAACTATCGCCATTATTATTTATTAATAAAAAGTTGATTCAACTTTTTATTAATAAATAGTCTCTCATTTTTCTTTATTCCTACTAAGAAAACTGTTACACATACAGACAGTATAGAGGTACAAACTACAGCAATAAGCCTAACAAAATTGCATGGTAAAGAACAACAGGCAATAACCGGAAGTATTGATGATATAACAATAACTAGCAATATCGGTAAATAAATATTTGCTATACTTTTCATAATAGACAAATCAATATTTTGTTTTAATAACACAATACGCAGAATTTGGGCTACACATTCAATAAAAAACTGGACAACAAAAACAGAAAAAGCAGGTGCACCTAATTTTAGTACTATGTACGATATAGGCAGTGTCAGTAGAAGTGAACCTCCTACAATTATTTGATATCTTCTTACTTTGCCTGTTGCTTGGTTTGCTATTACATATGGATTGGATATAGCATATATCAGTGATATCAAAATCATTATTCTAGCAAATTCCACAGTATTCTTAGGAACCTCCGTTAACCATAAAGCCAATAAATATTCTGTTTCTAAAAAAATAGGTAGTGCAAAAACAAACAATAAATAGAACGAATATCTAGCACTTCTAAACATAAGCATGTATGTTGTCTCTATATTACCTGTTGCATAACTTTTTGTAATCTGTGGATTTACAGCCATTTGAAAATTTGCTACAAACTGTTGTACTACAGTTTGAACTTGAACGGCAATTCCACGAGCTGCATTTACTACAGGACCAAAGAAGATGTTCAACATTATATTCACACCTTGAGTACTAAGCACACCAGCTAAATTCCCCCAAAAGCTCCAGCCCGCAAAACCTGCCATTTCCTTCAAAAGAGTTTTATCAAATTGATGTTGGTAGTTTGATTCTTCAAAATGTTTATGACAATAACACATGTATATATAACGTATAATCAATTGTACAATTAATAACAGTACTGCATATACAATAAGTCTATCATCCCATGGAGAAATATATAACAAATAAACTATAGCTAATTTTGCTAATACTTCAAATATCGAAATATAAGCAAACGCCGACATCTTCTCATGTGCTATTATGTCTGCATTATACGGAACAGACATAATGTTAATCACACACACTGCAATAGAACATTGGTATACCCACATAGCTGCAGCCATACGTTCCTCTGGAATAATCATTTTATTTTGAAGGAACCATAAACCAATAGTCTCTCCCAAACAAACAATGATTAATGAAATTAGTCCATGTATTTGAATGGAAGTAGAAAAAACTTTTCTTAACAGATAAATATCACCTTTTCCCAATTCAAAAGTAATATAACGCTGAGTGGAAACAACCATACTCCCATTAATAAATGAAAACATAGCAATAATTCCACCTACTACACTATAAATACCATAATCTTCAACTCCTAATGATTGTATTACAATTCTAGAGGTAAAGAAAGATACACCCATAACCAATATCATTCGAAGATATAGTAAAGATGTATTTTTTGCTATACGTTTATTATTGTCTGTTGTAATCACATTAATGCTTTCTGCCATGACAAATGCCACTTCTAGACCTAAGCCAAATCAAGAAATAAACAGTAAATCTAAGGTTAATTTCAAAACAAAGAATCATCAATCCATAAATCTCGCTTACCGAATGAGCGCGAACTACATAAAAAATTCTTCATTATAACATAAAATCAAAGATTTCAATCACAATCAAAAATACAAAGATTAACCTTTCCTCCAAACCATCTTATTAATAATCCCCACATAGCTCTGAATCAACTTCACAACTTTAGTAGAAACATTAACCTCCACATAAGCAGGAACATCAGAAATATCATCCCCATTAGACTGCATCTCGACAGCCATATTCACAGCTTGAAGTACAAGATCTGACGAAATAGAACCAATTGTAAATACCCCTTTATCCATAGCTTCAGGACGTTCTGTAGAAGTACGAACACTTACCGCTGGAAAATGAAAGAATGCGCTCTCCTCAGGTACTGTACCAGAGTCTGAAACCACACAAAAGGCATTTTGCTGAAGTTTATTGTAATCAAAGAATCCAAGAGGTGTATGCTGAATAACTTTTTCATTGAACTTAACCTCTCTCTTCTCAATCATTTTTCGGCTACGGGGATGGCAACTGTACAAAACTGGCATATCATACGTCTCCGCCATCGAATTAACTGCATTCATCAGTGAAAAGAAGTTTAGCTCAATATCAATATTCTCTTCTCGGTGAGCCGAAAGAAGAATATATTTGCCTTTCTTAAGTCCAAGACGTTCAAGAATATCACTTGCTTCAATCTGAGGCAGAACTTCTGTGAGAACTTCTGCCATAGGTGAACCGACTACATAGGTGTACTCTGGCTTAACTCCAGACTGAAGAATATATCTACGAGCATGTTCTGAGTAGCAAAGGTTAACATCGCTAGTAACGTCAACAATTCGACGAATTACCTCTTCAGGAAGATTCTCATCTTTGCAACGATTTCCAGCTTCCATATGGAAAATAGGTATTTTAAGACGTTTTGCAGCAATAACACTAAGACATGAATTAGTGTCACCAAGTACGATCACTGCATCTGGTTTCACCTCCACCATCAGATTATATGCCTTTGAAATGACATTACCCATAGTCTCTCCAATGTTGGCACCTACTACACCTAAATAATAGTCCGGTTCACGAAGTCCCAGGTCTTTAAAAAAAACTTCGTTGAGATTATAATCATAGTTCTGACCTGTATGCACAAGTACATGATTGAAATATTTATCACTTTTCTTTATGATTGCAGACATCTTAATAATCTCAGGGCGAGTGCCGACAATCGTCATCAGTTTCAGTTTCTTCATACCTATTTCAAGTTATAATGAGGATATAATTCTTTATGAGCTCTTATCCATTCAGCCATTTCCCGAACCATACTATCATAATCCGGAATCTGGTAGTTAAACCCGTTGTTGGTACGAACAAGAGTCTTATCTGCCACAGCTCCTTCCACAGGATAGATGGTGAGTTCATCATTACGCAAATAGTGATTGAACAGTTTTAAAAGCTCGTATTTGGAAATATTGGTAGCAGGAACCATATTGATAAGTCCACTAACCTTAGTCATGGCAGCTACTTCCATGGTTTTAGCCAACTGTATCGTAGTCTGACCTGTCCACATAGCTCCTGTAAAACCATTTACAACTCCCTCCTGCTGCATAAACCAGTTAAGAAGTCCAATACCTTTTTGCTTGATATCCGGTCCTACAATGGAGTTGCGAAGAGTAAGATTTTTATCATCATTGATTTCTCCCAAAGCCTTACTTCTATCATAGAAAGTTGCTCCATCAGGGAAGGAGGTTTCTGTATATGGTCCAGTCTTACCTGAAAAAACACAATCTGTACTCATATGAATTACCCGAGTGCTGGAACCTTCAGTTGCTTTTACAAGACAGTGCGGCAAATAACTATTCAAGAATACTGCTGCTGCCTTATTATTCTCAGCAAACTGATTAAGCATTCCAATACAATTAATCACTACGTCATATTTACCTTCCGTAAGATTTTTCACAATAAAGTTTGTGTCGTATGCATCGCCTATTACAGTATCAACATGATCAGACTTATTTCTAGCAAAGCCAATTACTTCATGGCCTTGCTCTTTCAAATATAATGCAATGACATGACCTGCCATACCATTACATCCTAAAATAAAAAATTTCATTATCCGCCTTCCGTTATTATTCTGAGCGAATTTCTCTTGCCTTTATTCGTGGAAGCATTCCAAGATCTTCTTGAATGAATCTCAATTTCAGCAGAAGTTCCTTCATTCCCTCAACATTTAAACGTCTTGTATTGTGAGAGTGGTAATCTTTCACTTTATTTACACTTTCATTTCCTACTGTGAAGTATTTATCATAGTTAAGGTCACGAGTATCGCATGGAATACGATAATAATCACCCATATCAATGGCTTTAGCCATCTCTTCACAAGTAACAAGAGTTTCATAGAGTTTCTCGCCATGACGGGTACCAATAATGCGCACTTCTGTTTCGCCATATTTAGGATCGATTTTAGCATAGGTCTGCTTGAGGGCTTCGGCAAGAACATCAAGAGTAGCAGCTGGAGCTTTTTGTATAAAGAGATCACCATTCTCACCATGGGTAAAGGCATAAATCACCAAATCCACTGCATCATCCAATGTCATCATAAAGCGTGTCATATTGGGATCGGTAATAGTGATAGGTTTACCTTGTTCCATCTGCTCTACCCAAAGTGGAATAACTGAACCTCGGCTAGCCATGACATTACCATAACGGGTACAACAGATAGTGGTCTGTGCATTCAGACCGAGTTCACGTCCTTTGGCTATAGCTACTTTCTCCATAAGAGCTTTGGAAATGCCCATGGCATTGATCGGATAAGCTGCCTTATCGGTAGAAAGGACTACAACGTTCTTGACTCCATGCTGGATAGCTGAGAGAAGAACATTGTTGGTACCTACTACATTGGTCATAGTAGCTTCTATTGGAAAAAACTCACATGATGGTACTTGTTTGAGAGCAGCGGCTGCAAATACATAATCTACGCCCCGCATAGCTATGTCTACAGATGTTTTTTCGCGAACATTACCAATATAGAATTTGACTTTGTTAGCTGCTTCAGGATACTGTGCTTGAAGGTGATGGCGCATATCGTCTTGCTTCTTCTCATCGCGTGAGAAAATACGAACTTCGCGAATGTCGCTTGTAAGGAAACGACGGAGCACAGCATTACCGAAACTACCTGTGCCGCCTGTGATAAGCAGGACTTTGTCTTGAAATACTGACATTTTGATTTCTATATTTTATATATCGCCCCTCCCGCAGTGCAAGTAGAGCTCATGCTTGTGATTTATTCACCTGCAGGAGCGACGCTTTTTTAATGTTATTACTTATATTTTGATTAAAGCGTTTCCCTTTTTGGAAGAAAAAATAGATTTCAAGAATAAATCTTTCTATAAGTTTTAAGTCAATAAAGTCTACGCTTCTAACAACTAATTATTAAATTCTTAGTCTCGCTGAAAAATATCTCTCGTATACACCTTCTCCTTCACATCATTCAAACATACATCATAGCGATTAGCTATAATGGCTTGACACTGTTGCTTGAATTTAGCCAAATCATTTACCACTCTACTACCAAAAAAAGTTGTTTCATTTTCTAAAGTAGGTTCGTAAATAATCACTTCTGCTCCTTTAGCTTTAATACGTTTCATTACTCCTTGAATAGAGGATTGACGAAAATTGTCAGAGTTGGATTTCATAGTGAGGCGATAAACTCCAATCACACATTTTTTTTCCTCAGATGGTTTATAAGCACCTTTATTATAATAGTCATAATATCTAGCCATACGTAGAACCCTGTCGGCTATAAAATCCTTACGCGTACGGTTACTTTCCACGATAGCACTCATCATATTCTGTGGAACATCTTGATAATTAGTCAGCAGCTGTTTGGTATCCTTCGGCAGACAATAGCCACCATAGCCAAAACTGGGATTGTTGTAATGTGTACCAATACGAGGATCAAGGCCCACGCCCTGAATAATGGACTGCGAGTCCAAACCTTTAACTTCTGCATAGGTATCCAACTCGTTAAAATAACTGACACGAAGAGCAAGATAGGTATTAGCAAAGAGTTTCACAGCTTCCGCCTCCTTCATACCCATGAAGAGTGTGGGAATATCCTGTTTAATGGCCCCCTCCTGTAATAGACCTGCAAAAGTATAGGCAGCTTGTTTTAATGCCGGAATATCGGCAATGTGACAAATAGCTTCGTTCTCCTCCTTAAACTGTTCATCTACAATGAGTTTGGGATATCCCACAATAATGCGACTAGGATAAAGGTTATCGTAAAGCGCCTTACTCTCACGTAGGAACTCCGGTGAGAATAGTAAATTTAATTTCTGTAATCCTTTCTGCGCATACTTTACATAGAGGCTGCGACAGTATCCCACAGGAATAGTAGATTTAATTACCATTACAGCATCTGGATTTACACTCAACACCAATTCAATCACATCCTCAATGTGGTGAGTATCAAAATAATTTCTAATCGGATCATAATTAGTAGGTGCTGCTATAATGACAAAATCGGCATTACGATAAGCAGCTGCTCCATCAAGAGTAGCTGTGAGGTTCAGTTCCTTCTCCAATAAATACTTTTCAATATATTCATCTTGAATAGGTGACTGCTTGCGGTTCAACATCTCTACCTTTTCGGGTATCACATCCACTGCTATCACCGAATGATGTTGTGCCAACAAAGTGGCAATACTCAGCCCGACGTAGCCAGTACCGGCTACAGCTATTTTTATTTCTCTGGGCATAATTTTAGATATAATTAAGTATAGAGTAAAAAATGAACTTCTCTTATTATTTGCATAAGCAGCCACTTTATGCCCATTTCAGCCTAAGGTAATTACTTATGTTTATCCACCAAGAATATTGAAATATCCTAATAATTATTCTGCAATTTGTACTTTCAAATGTAATTTCCTCACAAATTTCATATCATGCTCTACCATTATCTTCACCAATTCAGATAAACTTGTTTTTGTAGGATTCCAACCAAGTAAAGTCTTGGCTTTAGTAGGATCTCCCAATAGCTGTTCAACTTCACAAGGACGGAAATATTTAGGATCAACTTCAACTAATACCTTACCGGTCTTCATATCAATCCCTTTTTCATTCACTCCTTCACCTTCCCAACGAAGTTCAATATTCACCTCCCCGAAGGCCAAAGTAGCAAATTCACGAACCGTATGCATCTCACCTGTAGCTATTACAAAATCTTCGGGAACATTATGCTGGAGGATCAACCACATACACTCCACATAATCTCTGGCATACCCCCAGTCACGACGGGCAGATAAATTACCCAGGTACAGTTTATCCTGAAAGCCCTGAGCTATTCGGGCGGCAGCTAATGTAATCTTACGCGTAACAAACGTCTCTCCTCTCCGTTCACTCTCATGATTGAACAGAATACCGTTAACAGCAAACATATTGTAGCTCTCACGATAATTCTTCGTTATCCAAAAGCCGTATTGTTTAGCTACTCCATATGGACTACGGGGATAGAAAGGAGTAGTTTCCGATTGGGGAACTTCCTGCACTTTACCGTAAAGTTCCGAAGTGGAGGCCTGATAAATCTTTGTCTTTTTCTCCAATCCCAAAATACGGACAGCCTCCAACATCCGGAGAGTACCAATTGCATCCGATTCCGCAGTATATTCAGGTACATCAAAACTGACCTTCACATGACTTTGTGCAGCAAGGTTGTATATTTCGTTTGGCTGAACCAACTGAATAATTCGAATTAGTGAACTACTATCCGTCATGTCTCCATAATGAAGATTTATCAGACGATCTTTCTTCATATCGCGTACCCATTCATCCAAATAAAGGTGCTCGATACGCCCAGTGTTGAAAGAGGAAGAACGTCGAAGAATACCATGAACTTCGTAACCTTTTTCTATTAAAAATTCAGCAAGAAAAGAACCATCTTGTCCAGTGATACCTGTAATTAATGCTATTTTTTTCATATTATACAATATAATGCTCAATTGTGAATCTTATTCCTAAATAGAATAATTATTCTTCTACCTCCTCAAACGGATACTGATTCTCCTCAAACCCCTTCAACTCCTCTGCAATCTCCGCCTGCTCTAGGCTCAACCCTGCCTTATCCCAAGTATTGATAATTTCATGAGCCTCCTTTGCTAAACTCTCATCATAGAACTCACCATAACAATAAGTTAACAAACGTACCTTCAGCAATGACGCAGAAAGCTTCGGAAGCACCTCCCAGCTACGATCCAGAACATTCTGAATATATTCCTGCTTGCAGCCATTATCATAAATCGTCGCAGCGAAAGCCACTAACAAACCAAGACAAAGTTCAGCCTCCTCTTCGGCCGTAGCTCCATGAATGTTGTAAAGTTCGATAGCCCGTTCGTAAACATCACGGTTCAAACGTGTAAATTGGTCCGCATAAATGGGACTTCCATCAAGCCCGTAGGTTAGAAGATCATGGGCTAAGGAAAATAATGATGAAGAATTAGAATTCATATTATTAAATGTTTTATTTCAAAAAGAGAAGATGCTTCGAAAGATTTAAGAGAACACAATACTATGCATCAACCAATAATTATTGTCAACAGCAATGCCAATCAATGATTAATGTCAATCAACAGTTAACGGCTCAACAAGCGAAGGCGGGATAAAGGTAGTAGCTACAGCCATGACACCTTCAATATTGACTACCACACGGCGATCATGGCGAATACGGACAAACTCACCGATTACGCCTTTGAAAACACCATCAGTGATACGAACCTTCTGACCTTTTACCAAATTCAGTTCGGCTGCTTCCATATAAAGAATTGGCTCATCGTGACTACCCGCTACCAGAATAAAACTGCGCATCTGCGCATCAGGAATAACTACCGGACGGCAATGTTCACGATTCATAATGAAACGTATAGGCATCGTTCCCTCAAGCTCGTCCTTCAAAGCATCAATACGTTTGCGCGTAGAATGAACGAAGACAAGATTATGTATGGCGGGCACCAATCTACGGACACGCTTACCACCTTTCATCACCATTCCATAGCACATAGGAATAAAGCTCTCTATGTTCTCCTTATCAAGAATAGACTTAAGAGTCAGTTCACGACTATAAGAGACACGAATAGCAAACCAATGGAAATTTTGAGAGTTGAAAGTTGAAAGCTGAGAGTGAGTACTTTCAGTCATGATATTTTCGCAAAGCAACTTCGCGTAAGGATATTTTTTAGGGACACCGGAGTAGTGAAATACCTACCGGTCAAATTATGTAATGCGATTATTTTAAATAACTTATGCTGCATTCATTTCATTTCAGAACTTCCTACCATCGCGGAAAAAGAAGCTGTGAAACATCTATGTGGAGCTTCTGGAGTCAAAAGCTATAAACGGGTGATTAAGGAAGATTAGTTGTCTTTTAATCGTTCGTTTAATGGGCGCAAAGGTAAAAGGTATTTTTTGAATGACCAAAATGTTTGATAAAAATATTTTCTCAGACCCTCTTTTTTTTATGTAAGCATCTCATGTGTAATGTTTTACATTCTGAAAAAATATCATTAATATCTATTCAACTTGATGTTTTTATAAGAGACATTTTCTTTACAAATATTGGTGTCCATTAAACGAACGTTTTTTGAACACCTATCCATTTTTACTCCAATAAATTATATATCAGCCAATTAATCGCCGTAAATCAGTATATACAATCAATATTATTCTAAGATTCTTACTTACTCTTTTTTTTACACTAATCTTCATAGCTTGAAACATATTTTTCCATCACTAATTCAGACATTAAAAATCATAGAAGTATGGTAAAGAACAAATTTAATAGAGCTATACACAACGAACCTCCTGTGTACATATGGAAAAACAGATTGACTGTGATTACACATTTCTTGTGCAAAAAAGGAATATCTATAAACAATAATAATAAACATAAAGCTATTAATACAGACATTAATAGATATTACCGAAGAATACAATTACTAAAATTGAAGAAGTAAGAAAGGTCTATTTAAAAAAATGCGTAGTTAAGTCATTATTTACCTCAATAGCCTTATAAACGTTTACCTGCTGAAATACACAGCTACAATAGTCTGTTGGTGAACGCTTTGTACCTACTTCCTTATGAATTACATGCCCTTTTACTTGTTATTACATAGCTTTTTCTTTGGATTCAGATCCTTTCTCCTTTGTTTTAGAATGCTCAGGGCTGACGCATTAAAAATATTTCATGGATAAAAGTTCACAAAGTAGTTCATTATCCCATCCTGCTGCCTTTCTTTTCCCTTTTACGCTTCCTTTTCTTTCATTTTTCTTAATAACCATCAGTGCTATTTTATTCATAAGTGAAACGTTTTGTGCCGCATTTCCGGTTTTTCTGCCTGCATCTTCATTAAAAGAGACATCCAACTGCCAATGCAAATTGTTTTCAATAGCCCAATGTGCCCGTATAGACTCTGCTATTTTTTGAGGTTCCAGCCCTAAAGAGGTGATATAAAACCTATGGCTTACAGAGGTTTCGCCTGTTGTTTTGATTGTTCTTTGTGAAGATATTCTCACAACCGCCTTCAATCCCTTCCATTCTTTGAACATTCCGGTTAAAGCCTGGCAACTGTACACAAAACATTCACGGCGTTCGTGTCTGCCATGAGACTCTTCCTCTGTTATATATTTGCCGTATCTGGTGGCATAATGTGCTTTGTTCACATCGATATTTTTATCATCCAAATCATCAAACCAACTTTTGACGGTATTATAAAGATTCTTATGGTTTTCTTTCAGAGCTAAGACATAATCTGCTCCACCCTCTATTATTTTTTTAGCAATATCCGTTTGACACCCCATTGCATCAATGGTTACAATGCACTTGACTAAATCCAAGGCTTCTAACAACAACGGGATAGCCACGATCTCGTTATGTTTTTCATTAACTTTCAGCTGTCCAAGACTGATGCCATTAGCTGTAGCCCAAGCACTAACCATATGAAGTTTAAAATTTCGATTACCAGTGGGGTGAGATGAGCTACATTTACTGGCACCACGAATGGTTTTGCCGTCAATAGCTACAACACCCTCATATTTCTCGCAGATTTCAAACATCCAATGCCGAAAAATACGTTCGAAATACTCAGGATTCAGAGCACTGAAAAAACGATTGAAGGTATCGTGACTGGGGATAGATTCCAATCCGGGCAGCCGTTCGCGGAAAAAGTCAATCTTGGCATTGCCGAAATCTTCTACTTCATACCAGGATTCTGCACCACATATTACAGCAGCCATTGAAATATAAACGATAGCATCGGCAGAATGTACACGTTTTCTGTCAATACGAGGATCATTGATTTGTTTACAAATACTAAATATTGCCATTATTTTAGTCAATTTATGTTTCTTAATTGCTTATAAAGATAAGAATTTAAGATGACATAAGTAACTAAGCAAAATTAAGCAGCATAATGTTTGAAATTGATCGATACTCCTTTGCCAATATCTGCCAACGCTCTGTTGACAGTATAGAAAAGTGTGTCTTTCGAAATATAATCCTGCGGTCTGATCCATTTGCCCTTCAGAATTCTCCAAAGGGTTTCGGCAATGTTCAGTTGGGGAGAATATGGTGGAAGATAGAAAAGGAACAGTCCACGTTGCTCCCAAAAACTGCGCAACTCTTTTATTTTTCTGTTTCGGTGAACAGATGCATTATCAAGAACCACGAATGTGTTTTTCTCAATTTTGAGCGAGAGCCTATCCAAAAAATCAATGACTTTATCTGCATCGATGCTTTCAGTTGTGCAGAATCCATCGTATCGATTATTTCGATCTATCATTCCGAAGATGTTGAGTCTGTCCGCCTTCAAAGAAGGGATATAGACATCTTCGTTGCGAAACTGCCATCCGTAGGGAACATACCCTTCGGTACAGACGTGACTTTCATCGGCAAAGTACAGATTGATCTTACCGTCTCTTTCCAGTTGTTCAAGTTCTTGCAACTTCTCGGTCTTGTACTCATAAAGTTGCGGCGAGGGAATTCCCCTTGGGCGTTTTCTTATTCGCTTATATCTTGCGCCAATGCTGATAAAAAACGTTTGAAAGTCCAGTCGCTCGCTTCTTTTCCTGTTGCATTCTGCCAATCTTCCCTGGCTTTGCTCACGCTTTGTCTGTCCCCTTCGATAGCCTTGCGAACCGCTGCTTCGTCTGAGCAATCCATGATAGGTTTGCGCCCACGTCCCGGACGGGTATGCAAACCAGTGATACCATATTGTTTGAAGCGCTTCACCCATGAATTGACTGATATATGTGACATCTCCGTTTGCTCCCCTATCTCTTGGCTTGAAAGACCTTTTGATTTCAGGAGCACGGCACGGCAACGCATACGAAAACAATGGGAGCAACCGTTGCGGAAACCATCTTCCAATGCAAAACGCTGTGTATCTGTCAATATTAGTATTTTGATTTTGCCCATTACTTGCTGTTTGATGATGTATAGGCAAAGTTACAAATTCTCTATTATATAAACTAATTATGCTCATTTACTTATAAAAATAGTTTATACATTAATTGTCAATTATATATAGTGCGATTTTAATAAATTGAATATAAGTATTTATGGTAAAAACTATAATGCGTCAGCCCTGTTAGAATGCTGTATTTAGATGTGCGTACAGTTGTAGTGCACGTGCTTCACTATTGTAAAGCATGTGTATCACTACTGTGAGTCACGATGTTCACAATCGTGGTCATATCTAAAACACTCTATGTCAACAGAGTATACATGCGTAGTTTGCGCAATGAACATAAGGGATTGACACTTACAATCCATGCTTTGGATGGACAAAAGTAGGTGGAAAAACGCCTGAAATGAAAGGGTGTAAAAACGAATAGTGCAGGCAAAAAAGAGAGATAACAAAAAGATAATCAAAGATATATCTCTGACATAGGTAGAGTGTAGGTAAATTTGCCTACACTCTACCTACACTTACCTACACTCCACTCTATTACCGATGAACAGGACGATGCAGAAGGTGAGTGTAAGCGTGTAGGTAAAATAGTGCATAAACTCAATGTATAGGTTGAAGCCAAATAATATGTTTTTCGGCTACAGAGATATCTTTTATTCTTTTTTCGTATCTTTGACCCTCATTATTCAAAAACAACTCAACATGATACAGTTATTCCATCGCATGATTTCCACCGCCCTCGGCATTTCCGAGAAGCAAATCGGCCATACACTCGATTTATTGGAAGACGGAGCTACCATTCCCTTCATCAGTCGCTACCGCAAAGAAGCTACCGGCGGACTGGATGAAGTGCAAATTGAAGCCATCAAAACACACTATGAGAAGCTGAACGAAACAGCCAAACGGAAAGAGACCATCATCAACACCATCAACGAGCAGGGGAAAATGACTCCCGAACTGCAAAAACGTATTGATGAAACATGGGACAGCACCGTTCTTGAAGACATCTACCTACCTTATAAACCCAAACGCCGCACACGTGCGGAAGTAGCCCGCCAGAAAGGACTGGAACCACTGGCGACATTGCTGATGCTGCAACGGGAACCCAACCCCGAGAAACGTGCGGAAGCATACGTCAAAGGAGAAGTGAAAGATGCCGAAGACGCACTGAAAGGGGCACGGGACATCATTGCCGAACAGGTCAGTGAAGACGAACAGGCACGCAACACCGTGCGTTTTGCCTTCTCTCGGCAAGCCGTCATCACCGCCAAAGTAGTGAAAGGAAAAGAAACCGAAGCAGATAAATACCGGGATTATTTCGAATTCAGTAAACCACTGAAGAAATGTACCTCGCACCAGTTGCTCGCCATCCGTCGTGCCGAAGCCGAAGGTCTGCTGAAAGTCAGCATAAGTCCTGATGACGAGGAATGTGTAGAGCGTCTGGAACGCCGCTTTGTCCGTAGCAACAACGCTTGCGGAGAACAAGTGGCGGAGGCCGTACAGGATGCCTACAAACGCCTGTTGAAATCGTCCATCGAAACTGAGTTTGCCGCACAAAGCAAGGAGCAGGCCGATGAAGAAGCCATCCGGGTGTTCGTCCAGAACCTGCGCCAGCTATTGCTCGCTTCCCCGCTGGGACAAAAACGGGTAATGGGCATTGATCCGGGCTTCCGTACAGGCTGTAAGGTAATATGCCTGGACGCACAAGGCAATCTGCTCCACAATGAGAACATCTATCCGCATGCTCCGGTGCACAAAACCGCAGAGGCTGTATCCAAAATACAAAAAATGGTGGAAGCTTATCAGATAGAAGCCATCGCCGTAGGCAACGGAACCGCAAGCCGTGAAACCGAGGATTTTCTGAAACATCAAACTTTCAGACAGGATATTCAGGTATTTGTGGTGAGCGAACAGGGCGCCTCTATCTATTCCGCATCCAAAATTGCCCGGGATGAGTTCCCTGAATACGATGTCACGGTACGTGGAGCCGTATCTATTGCCCGCCGCCTGATGGACCCATTGGCGGAATTAGTGAAAATAGATCCGAAGTCCATTGGCGTGGGACAATACCAGCATGATGTGGATCAGACGAAATTAAAAAAATCACTGGATCTGACCGTAGAAAGCTGCGTAAATTTGGTTGGTGTAAATCTGAATACGGCAAGTAGCCACCTGCTGACGTATATTTCCGGTTTAGGCCCTCAGCTGGCACAAAACATCGTGAACTATCGTGCGGAAAACGGTGCATTTACCTCCCGCAAGCAACTGATGAAAGTACCGCATATGGGAGCCAAAGCATTTGAGCAATGCGCCGGTTTCCTTCGTATTCCACAGGCTGAAAACCCCTTGGATAATACGGCCGTACACCCTGAGAGTTATTGCATCGTAGAGCAGATGGCAAAAGACCTGGGATGCAGCGTAGCAGAACTTATCGCCAGCAAGGAGCTCCGCCTGAAAATAAAACCGGAGAAATACCTCACTCCTACCGTGGGTATGCCGACATTAAAAGATATTCTGCAAGAATTGGAAAAACCCGGACGCGACCCGAGAGGTCCGATAAAGATTTTCGAGTTCGACAAGAATGTACGCACCATCAACGACCTGCGCGAAGGTATGGAACTCCCCGGCATCGTAGGCAATATCACCAACTTTGGCGCATTTGTCGACATAGGTATCAAAGAGAATGGTCTGATCCATCTTTCGCAGCTGGCCGACCGTTTCGTTTCAGACCCGAATGAGATTGTCTCTATTCACCAGCATGTCCGGGTCAGGGTGCTGAGTGTGGATATGGATCGCAAGCGGATTGCCTTGAAGCTGATTTCAGAATAATCACAATAACAATAATCATCAACGCGGTGCACAGGATGGAACCTTCGAAACCGAATGCACCGCCGTTGATGATATTCTCTTCCGGTAATTCTAAAGACAATAAAGTACCGCCTAATCGTCCTCCGCTTACTTCGAAACCAAGAATCGGACCTTGCAGCCAATTCCAGAAAAGATGAAGAGCGATAGGAAACCATAAATTACGCGTATATATGTAGGTAGAACCTATTAAAATCCCTGCCAACAATATATTCAGAAAAGCGATCAGAGAAAAGTTGGGATTAAAAATATGCATCAGGGAAAACAATGCAGACGAAAGAAACAATGCCACAAAACGATTGACACCTGCGGTCAGCAAATGCCCCAGGACAAAACCGCGAAAGGCAATCTCTTCTGCAAGAGCAACCAGCAACATTAATATCCAAGACAGCAGAAAATCGTATGCGCTAAAGTGTACGGCAGCAATTTCAACCTCTCCCAACCCATATAATATTCCAAATCCGACAGCATAGATAGCCAAGGCAACGAATGTACCCCAAAAGATGTCTTTAGCCCGCCCTTTCAAGGATAAGCCCAAGTCTGTAATCGGAAGGTGGTCCCAATTCTTCAGCAGAACCCAGGCCGCCAGGAAAGTTCCCGCCAGAAAACTACTTTGCATGACAACTTCTTTCAAAATTCCATCTATCTTAAAAAAAGAGACCGCTTTGATGCAAACAGTTCCCAATACTCCGGCAAATCCCAGCATCAAAAGTATATAAACGATAACTTTTGCCGCAACAACCAGATAAATGACAAGTTTCGACTCTTGCGGGGCAATATTTATATCTTCGTTCATTGATTCCATATCCTTAGTTTCTATATGTTAATACCCCGGCAAAAATACCTATAAAATTAAAAATAGAAAGCAAATTCCTACAAAAAGCGTATATTTGTCTAAACATATCTATTACTGTCATGAAACTAAAACGAACATTAGCCACTATAATGCTGACTGCATGTACTTACGCAGCAATTGCCCAAAATGCAGGTACACCAGCTAATAATAAAACTTTTTTTGTAGCCAAGCCCGGCACTCTGGTATCCATGCTCACTGAGGATGAAGCCAACAGCGTCACCCATCTTACATTGACCGGAAAATTAAATGCCATTGACTTCAAACATCTGCGCGATGAATTCAAGAATCTGAAAGTGCTGGATATCTCCAACGCATCCATCAGTACATACGCAGGTAAAAGCGGCACTTACCCCGACCGTTTCTATATTTATCCGCCCAACTGTGTACCGGCTTATGCATTCTGCCAGCAGACCAGCGACAGTACTTTCACCGGAAAAGCAACTCTCCAGAAAATTATTCTTTCAGAGAAAATCAAGAACATAGAAGACGCGGCCTTCAAGGGTTGCGAAAATCTGAAAATATGCCAGTTGAGAAAGAAGACTGCTCCCAACCTATTACCGGCCGCCTTGGCAGATAGCATAACGGCCATTTTCGTTCCGTTGGGTAGCAGCGACTCCTACCGTGGCAAGAAGCATTGGGAAACCTTTGCCGTGATAGAGGGAGAACCTGTAGAGGCTTTCGTACAAGTAGGCTTAATGGGAAGTCTTGCCAGTGAATTAGTGGCTGCGGGCTTGCAACCGAAAGATGTGAATTTCCTGACCGTAGAAGGAAAACTGGACGAAGCTGACTTCACCGTAATACGTGATTATATGCCCAATCTTGTGGCTGTTGATCTGAGCAAAAGTAACACTACGGTTATTCCCGAATATACTTTTACCCAGAAAAAATATCTGTTGCGCATCCAGCTTCCCAAAGGTTTGAAAAGTATCGGACAACGTGCATTCAGTGGATGCGGTCGCTTGTGCGGTACGCTTGAATTGCCAGCCGGAGTGACTGCCATCGAATATGGTGCATTTATGGGATGTGACAACCTGCGTTATGTAGTAGCTACAGGAAACAAGATTACGACTTTGGGGGATAGCCTGTTCGGAGAGGACGGGAGGAATAAGCTGATTTATAAGTGACAAGCGATAAGCTACGAGCTACAAGCTACAAGTACCTTTCGGCATAATAGCGCAGCAACTCGTAGCTTGTAGCTCGTCACTCGTAGCTTAACTGTACATCTTAGCTCTTAATTCCTTAATATGGTCAGAAGTGATGTATTCGTCATATTCCATCATCTTATCAATAATACCGTTCGGAGTCAGCTCGATAATACGGTTGGCAACGGTCTGTATGAACTCGTGGTCATGAGAAGAGAACAGGATATTACCTCTATACGTCTTCAAGTTATTATTGAATGCCTGGATGGACTCCAAATCAAGATGATTGGTAGGAGTATCTAAAATCAGACAGTTGGCATTGCGCAACTGCATACGGGCAATCATACAACGCATCTTTTCACCTCCCGACAGCACACTTGCTTTCTTCAAAACCTCTTCACCGGAGAACAGCATACGACCCAGGAAACTCTTCATATAAACTTCATTTCCTTCACCAAACTGGCTCAACCAGTCCACCAGATTCAGATCCGTATTGAAATATTGAGTATTATCCAGCGGCAAATATGCCGTAGTAATAGTGACACCCCAACTGAAAGTTCCTGCATCCGGCTTCATTTCTTCATTTATAATCTCGAACAATGAAGTCATGGCACGGGGATCGCGGGAAAGGAATACCACCTTATCCCCTTTCTCTATATTGAAGTTTACATCGCGGAAAAGCACAGTGCCGTCTTCCAAAGTCTTGGTCAGTCCGGAAACTTCCAGAATCTGGTTACCCGGTTCGCGCTCGGGAGTAAAGATAATGCCCGGATACTTACGCGAAGAAGGCTTGATTTCTTCCACATTCAGTTTCTCCAACATCTTCTTACGGCTGGTAGTCTGCTTGCTCTTCGCCACATTGGCACTGAAACGGCGAATAAATTCTTCCAACTCTTTCTTCTTCTCTTCTGCCTTAGCCTTCTGGTTCTGTTGCTGACGCAGAGCTAACTGGCTTGATTCATACCAGAAACTATAGTTACCGGCAAACAGGTTAATCTTACCATAGTCAATGTCTACCGTGTGCGTACAGACAGAGTCGAGGAAGTGACGGTCATGACTCACAACCAACACCGTATGTTCAAAATTAGCCAGATAATCTTCCAGCCACATCACGGTTTCCATATCCAGGTCATTGGTAGGCTCATCCAGCAACAAGTTATCCGGATTACCGAACAAAGCCTGTGCCAGCATCACACGTACCTTCTCCTTACCGCTGAGGTCACCCATCAGCACATAATGCTTATCTTCTTTAATACCCAGACCGCTCAACAAAGCCGCCGCATCGCTTTCTGCATTCCAGCCGTCCAGTTCCGCAAATCTTTCTTCCAATTCGGAAACCTTCAAACCGTCCTCATCCGTGAAATCTTCTTTGGCATAAAGCACTTCGCGCTGCTTCATGATATCCCACAAAACAGTATGCCCCATCATCACGGTATCCATTACCGTAAGTGCATCCCACTTAAAGTGGTCCTGGCTTAATACCGAAAGGCGTTCGCCCGGACCTAACATAATAGAACCGGTCGTAGGATCCAAATCACCGGATATAGCACGCAGGAAAGTAGATTTTCCGGCACCGTTGGCACCGATAATACCATAGCAGTTTCCACTTGTAAACTTCAAGTTTACATCATTAAATAACACCCTTTTTCCAAACTGTACGGAAACATTAGAGACTGTAATCATTGATTTATTTACTATTTATCGATTTACAATTTATACGAATGAGTCGCTTTTTTATTCACCACAGGGTGCAAAGATAGGCATTTTTCCATGAATACTCGTAGAAATGCGCTGTCAATCTGACATAAAAGTATTACCTTTGCGGCGTTTTAGACAAATGCTGCCTATTTGGCAAAGTTTTTGTTAGTAGAGCGATATACTAACTTAAACCCTTGACAGCAATGAAAACAAATCCTTTTTACAAGTATAATAAGAATAGAAATATGGACCCGAAAGAAAAAGAAAACATCAACGAAGAAGAGTTAATGTCCGAAGCTACGCAGGATGAAGCCGCGGAAAATGAAGAAATTCAAGAGGAGGACGCACAGGACAGTGCAGCTCCGGCAGAAGAGGAAAAGCTTGCCCAGGAACTGGAAGAAGCAAACAAAGTGATAGAAGAGCAGAAAGATAAATATCTGCGCCTCTCCGCCGAGTTTGACAACTACCGCAAACGTACCATGAAGGAAAAGGCCGAGCTGATTCTGAACGGTGCCGAAAAAACCATCAGCAGCATTCTTCCTATTGTAGACGACTTCGAACGCGCTCTGAAAAACATGGAAACTGCCACAGACGTAGCAGCCGTGAAAGAAGGAGTGGAATTGATTTATAATAAGTTCATGTCTGTATTGGGACAGGACGGTGTGAAGGTGATTGAGACCAAAGACAAACCTCTTGACACCGATTTTCACGAAGCAATTGCCGTTATCCCTGCACCGGACAAATCCTTGAAGGGAAAAATTCTGGATTGCGTACAGACCGGCTACACGCTAAACGACAAAGTAATCCGCCATGCCAAAGTGGTGGTAGGAGAATAACATAATATATATGGAAAAAAGAGATTACTACGAAGTACTGGAAGTCGAAAAGACAGCATCGGTAGAAGAAATTAAGAAAGCCTACCGCAAAAAAGCCATTCAATATCATCCTGACAAGAACCCGGGTGACAAAGTGGCGGAAGAAAAATTCAAAGAAGCGGCAGAAGCCTACGATGTACTAAGCAATGCGGACAAGCGTGCCCGTTATGACCAGTTCGGTCATGCCGGAATGAGTGGCGCTGCCGGAAACGGTGGACCGTTCGGCGGTTTCAGCGAGGGCATGTCTATGGATGATATCTTCTCTATGTTCGGAGATATTTTCGGTGGACGTGGCGGTGGCTTCGGAGGCGGATTCAGTGGTTTCGGAGGCGGATTCGGCGGTGGAAGTTCACAACGCCCGCGTTTCCGTGGTTCGGATTTGCGCGTAAAAGTAAAACTGAATCTGAAAGAGATTTCTACCGGAGTAGAAAAGAAATTCAAACTGAAAAAGTACGTTGCATGTGATCACTGTCACGGTTCAGGGGCTGAGGGTAACGGTGGTTCGGAAACCTGCTCAACCTGTAAAGGTAGCGGTACGGTAATCCGTAACCAACAGACAATTCTTGGCACGATGCAGACACGTGCCACCTGTCCGACTTGTGGCGGTGAAGGTAAAATCATCAAGAATAAGTGTAAGGTATGTGCCGGAGAAGGTATCGTTTACGGCGAAGAAGTGGTAAGCGTAAATATTCCTAAAGGCGTAATGGAAGGCATGCAGCTTTCTATGGGCGGCAAAGGAAATGCCGGAAAACACAACGGCGTTCCGGGCGACTTGCTGATTCTTGTAGAAGAGGAACAAGACAAAGAACTGATTCGCGACGAAAATGACTTGATTTACAACCTGCTTCTCAGCTTCCCGACAGCCGCTTTAGGTGGTGCGGTAGAAATACCAACCATTGACGGAAAGGTGAAAGTAAAGATCGAATCGGGTACACAGCCGGGCAAAGTGCTCCGCCTACGCGGAAAAGGTCTGCCAAGTGTAAACGGATACGGTACGGGAGATTTATTGGTAAATGTCAGCGTATATGTACCGGAAACGCTTAACAAAGACGAGAAAAAAGCACTTGAAGAAATGGAAAGCTCGGATAACTTCAAGCCCAATACTTCGATTAAGGAAAAGATTTTCAAGAAGTTCAAGAGTTTGTTTGACTAAACTGACTTTAAACTGAAAAATAGATTCATATCCGTATGGAAAGAAGGAAGAAGAGTGATAAGGCGGTAAGGTGATAGGGTGATAAAGTGGCTGCGCTATATATCACAGAGCGTTATCCCGCTATCACCTTATCACCTTACCGCCTTATCACTCTTTGTTCAAAACCATGCCGCTTAAACTTATACTTTTTTTTATAATTGAAAGATTCTTTGCGTTATAAAAGAAAAAACGTCAAAACTAACCCCATTCATCTGGTAGCATAGATAGTTTTACTATCTTTGCCGATACTTAATTCTATGAGTAGAATAGGTAACCTGATGATAATTGATATAACTGATGAGACTAAAAACAATTCTGCTAACTACAGTGGCTACAGGCGCCTTGATGTGTGAACCTGTGATGGCGTATGCTGTAGATTCTACACCCGATTCTATGGGATGGTTCCGAAAGAAAAAGAAGAGTGAACCAAACGACAGTGTTAAATCCAAAAACGAGTACGAGAAACTGACCGGAGACGGTAGCATCATTCACCGTGGTATGTTCAATGTGTACCAGAAAAAGAACGACTATTATTTTGAGGTACCGGCGAACTTACTGGGCAGAGATATGGTGGTAGTGAACAAGCTCCAACGCGTTCCTTCCGAACTAAACGAGGCCGGAGTGAACCGTGGTACGAATTATGAAAACCAAATGGTACGCTTCGAACAGGATAAGGCGACGAATAAGTTGCTTATCCGTCAAAGCCGCCCTCTCCCCCTCGCTCCTGCCGGAGACGCAATCAGCCAGTCAGTACGTGACAACTACATCTCGCCATTGATAGCCGGCTTCAAGATTGAGGCATTCAATAATGACTCTACGACGATGGTTATCAAGGTGAATGATATTTATGATGGAACGGAGACGAGTATCAACAACGTATTTACCAATATTAATCTGGGAACGTCTTCCATCAAAAATCTTTCGCGTATTCTTTCCATCAAAGCATTCGAGAATAATGTAGTGGCCACGTCCGAGCTGACAACGAAAGTGACCGAAGGAACAACTTCCGTCTACGTAACCGTTGAAGTTAGTTCTTCACTGATGCTACTGCCGGAAACACCTATGACCGGTAGACTGGATAATGCCCGTGTAGGCTATTTTACCAATCCTTTGCTCAGCTATAGCGACGGACAACAACGGGTCAGCAAGCAACAGTTCATTACCCGCTGGCGTCTGGAGCCTAAATCGGAAGACCGCAAACGTTATCTGCGTGGCGAATTGGTAGAACCGGCTAAACCGATTGTATTTTATATAGAAAACTCTACTCCGTATCGTTGGCGTAAGTATATCAAACAAGGTATTGAAGACTGGCAAGTAGCATTTGAACGTGCCGGATTCAAAAATGCCATTATCGCTAAAGAGATCACCGACAGCATGACGGTAGATATGGATGATGTGAATTACTCCGTACTGACCTATGCAGCCTCCACCAAAGCAAACGCTATGGGACCGTCTATTCTGGACCCCCGATCAGGGGAAATCCTGGAAGCGGATATCATGTGGTGGCACAATGTACTGAATATGCTTCAGGAATGGATTACCGTACAAACAGGTACTGTACGCCCGGAAGCCCGCGGCATCAAGTTATCCGATGAACTGATGGGAGACGCCATGCGTTTTGTAGCCTGCCACGAAGTAGGTCACTCTTTAGGGTTACGCCACAATATGATGGGATCATGGGCATTCCCCACCGATTCCTTACGCTCCAAGTCATTCACCGACCGGATGAATTCGACCTCTTCTTCTATCATGGATTATGCCCGTTTCAACTACGTGGCACAACCTGGTGACGGAATAACCGCTCTTTCACCGCATATCGGTCCTTATGATATCTTTGCCATCGAATACGGTTACCGTTGGTATGGAAAAGAAAATCCGGAAGAAGAAAAGGATTTACTTTATGATTTCCTGAGCCGCCATACCGACCGTCTGTATAAATACAGCGAAGCGCAAGATGTGCGTGATGCCGTAGATCCCCGTGCACAGAACGAAGATCTGGGTGACGATGCTGTACGTTCTTCCCAATATGGTATTGCAAACCTGAAGCGGATCGTTCCCGAAATTATAAAATGGACGACGACCGGAGAAAAAGGACAGACTTATGAAGAAGCTTCCCGCTTATACTATGCCGTAATCAATCAATGGAATAACTATCTGTATCATGTACTCGCCAACATCGGTGGTATCTATATAGAAAATACAATTGTGGGTGACGGACAGAAGACTTATACTTTTGTAGAAAAAGAAAAGCAACAAGCTGCCCTGAAGTTCTTGCTGGATGAAGTGCTGACTTATCCGAAGTGGTTATTCGACACAGAAGTAGGTGAATATACCTATCTGCTTCGTAACACTCCGCTGGGTGTTGTAGAAAATGCACCGACGCAGATATTGAAGAATGCCCAGTCCTATATTCTGTGGGATCTCTTATCCAACAACCGCCTGGTACGTATGCTTGAAAACGAAGCGGTAAATGGTAAAAAGGCTTTTACTGCCGTAGAACTGATGGATGGTTTACATCGCAGCATTTTTGCCACAACGGAACGGGGAGCATTGCCTGACGTCATGACACGCACCTTGCAGAAAAACTTCCTGGATGCCTTGATTACAGCCGCTGCCGAAAGCGAAGGAGTAAAAATCAACAAGAAGTTAATGGACAATCATTTCCTGCTGGATAACCAGTTACCGCTTTGCAGTTGTGATGAACATGCTCATCGCTCGTTGGATGCAGACCGGATGGGTGCCCGTCGCGAATTGAACTTCTACGGCTCTCAACTGAACCGCATCTCAGATGCCATTTCCGTGAAGCGAGGTGAACTGTTGCGGATCAAGGATCTGCTTCAAAGTCGCCTGGGAACATCAGATGTGGCAACCAAATATCATTATAAAGACATGATTCTCCGTATTAACACGGCATTAGGAATTTAAACCAGTTTTCAATTTAAGTATTAATTTTATTATTTTAACGGATGAAAAGACGCTTATCTGTCGCATTCCTATTACTAATAGGAACGTTCACGTACGCCCTTGCCGCAAACCGGCAGGTAGAGGGTGTAGTCATCTCTTCTGAGGATAATCTGCCTCTCATCGGCGCTTCTGTCTATGTGACAGCCGATGATTTGAAGAAAGTTGGGAATAATCAGTCCACCATTGGTGTCATTACTAATATTGACGGTCAATTCTCCATCTCCATTCCGGAGGGAGTTACCCGTTTTTATTGTAGTTATGTCGGCTATGATGTACTGGAAGTAAAGCTCATACCGGGCAAGAATAAATATGATATCACTCTCCAACCTTCCGCCCACATGCTCGATGCGGTAGTTGTGACGGGATATCAGACTGTGGAACGCCGTAAGTTGACGGCCGCCGTATCGAAGATCGATATCTCGGACCAGATGATGGGTGCAACCAAGAGTATAGACCAGGCATTGGCCGGACAGATTGCCGGACTTTCCGTAAGCAACATTTCCGGTACTCCGGGTGCTCCTGCCAAAATCCGTATTCGCGGTACATCCTCTCTGAATGGTACGCAGGACCCTTTGTGGGTGCTGGACGGTATTCCATTGGAAGGAACGAACATTCCCAATATGGAAGTATTGAAAGACATCGATAACATAGGCCAAACCGCTATTGCCGGTCTGAATCCTGCCGACATCGATAATATCACCGTTCTGAAAGATGCTGCCGCGACTGCCATTTACGGTGCCCGTGCCGCCAATGGTGTAATCGTGATTACTACCAAGAAAGGTAAAGTGGGCAAACCGGTTATTAACTTCTCCACTAAACTGACCTATTCTCCAAAGTTGAATATAGACCGTTTGAACCTATTGAACTCAGAAGAGAAAGTAGGTCTGGAACTTGACTTACTGGCATCCGGTTATCCATACAGGGAAACCAAAGGCGAGGTATACCGCATTATCTCCGGGTTGGGAGAACTCAACAATTTCAAAGACGGAGGTTGGAACGCCTTGTCATCCAATGCTCAAAGCGCAATAAATAAACTGAAGGCAACAAACACAGACTGGAGTGATATTCTCTTCCGTGACGCATTCACACAAGAGTATAACCTGTCTCTTTCCGGTGGTAGTGAAAAGGCAACTTACTATACTTCTTTCGGATATATGAAAGAGAATGGTAACGTTCCGAATGTATCTGCCGAACGTCTGAACTTAGTGATGAAGACCAGTTATAAAGTGAACAGCATTCTGAAAGTAGGTGCCTCTATGTTTGCCAACCACCGTAAGAATTCAAGTTATCTGCCGGATTCGGATGGTTTAACCAATCCGATATTCTATTCTCGTCTGGCTAATCCTTACTTCACGCCCTATGATGCCAATGGTAACTACAATTACGACATCGACGTGGAGAATGATGTGGACATGGACTTTGGCTATAATCCGTTTGAAGAACAAAGAAACACCACTAACGAAACCACCATCAACGGGCTTTCCTCCATCTTCGATGCAGAGTTGCGTTTTGACGACCGGTTCAAGTTTACTACCCAACTCGGACTGCAACTCGATAAGACTTCCATCGAGAAGATTGCCGACGAAGAATCTTTTGCCATGCGTAAGGAAAAAAAGAATCACCGCAGCAATGGTGTAACTTACCTACCCGCCGGAGGATTCCATAAGGCCAACGAAAATTCATTGTCCCAACTCACCTGGAAAGCGATGGGAGAATATCGCGATACCTACAACGACATCCATGAGTTCGAAGTAATGGTAGGAACGGAAATCCGGAAGACATGGGAAGAAAAGCTATACAGTGCCGGTTATGGATTTGACCGCAAAACGCTGACAACAAAGCCTATTATATTCCCGGAAGAGAGCCAGGCCTTCAAGTTACATGAGAAGGGCCATGTGGAGAACGCCTATGTGTCCGCTTTCTCAACCCTGTCTTATTCTTTATTGAACCGCTATACATTGGGCGGAAGTATCCGTTTCGACGGTTCCGACCTTTTCGGTGTAGACAAGAAGTACCGCTATCTGCCATTATATTCAGTCAGTGGTTTGTGGCGCATTTCCCAAGAATCTTTTATGGCAAGTGCCAAATGGATAGATAACCTAGTAGTCCGTGCATCATACGGTTTGCAGGGAAACATTGACAAGAACACCTCTCCTTTCCTTTTGGGAAATTACAGAATTGAGAATATCCTGCCGGGAGGTTCAGAAGATATGATTGACGTTTCCGGTGCACCGAACAAAAAACTGCGCTGGGAGAAAACCCATTCGGTAAATGCAGGATTTGATTTTGCTGTATTGAATCAGGCTATCAACCTGAGTGTGGACTACTACTACAGAAAAGGTGTAGATTTGATCGGAACCCAGATGTTACCGCTGGAAACAGGTTTCGAAATGCTGACCGTCAACTGGGCCAGCATGCGAAATCAAGGTGTCGAGGTCGCTCTCAGCACACGCAATGTCCACACCAAGAATTTTATGTGGACCACTAACTTCAACTTCGCATACAACAACAATAAGGTACTGAAAGAAGCACTGCGCGAAGATGCCTTGGAACCGGGACGTGAAGGTTATCCCGTAGGAGCCTTGTTTGCCTTGAAAACAGCCGGGCTGGATGAAGAAGGTTATCCGATGTTCCAAGACAAAGACGGAAAAGCCGTATCGGCCATGGAATTCTTTAAACTTCAGGAATGGGGATTCGGAGCAACCGACCTGACAGCCCGCGAGCGTCGTGAACTTTACACCTATGTCGGTACTGCTGACTGCCCTTATACAGGCGGTTTCAATAATACTTTCACCTACAAGGCTTTTGAACTGGGTGTCAACTTCAGCTTCGACTTCGGTGGAAAGGTACGCAGTCAACCCACCTACTCTATCGTTGATTTCGACAAAGGACGTAACACGAACCGTGATATCCTGAATCGTTGGACTCCGGAAAATACGGAAACAATCTTTCCGGTTCTGCTGAGTCAGAACGAACGTCTGGACGAATATATGTGGTATTCAAATCAGAATGAAATATACCGTAACCTGGATATTTGGATCAGAGACCTGAACTATGTGAGATTACAAAATATTCGGTTGGGCTATACATTGCCTACTAACTTCAGCCGCACGTTGGGAATGACTTCCGCCACAGTTGCCATAGAGGGACGCAACTTATTGGTATTCGGCTCAAGCTACAAAAACTATCTCGATCCGGAAACCATGTCCAATGCTTATGCAACACCGGCTCCCAAGTCCGTGACCTTAAGCCTGAACTTGATTTTTTAATTTTATAGAGAGTAACAACAATGAGAAAAATATATATCATGTTATTGATGAGCAGTGTAGTATTGCTGACTGCTTGCGATATGTTGGATATCCAGCCTACGGGAAAAGTGATCCCCCAAACCTTAGCTGAGTACAGAGCGCTGATTGCCACAGCATATAAAAACGTTCCCGATGCCAGAGGACTCGCCTGCTTCCGTTCTGATGAACTGTATGTAAAAGATGATAGTTGGGAACAGGACCGTTATGGTAAAATAGAATGTTGGGATGACTTCAGTGCTCCGGGACAGACTACTTCCTTTGAATGGAAGAATTTCTATAGCATCATGTTCACCGCAAACTATACCATAGAAGAGCGAAACTCAATCAATGAAGGAAGCGAAGAAGACATCGACCAATTGATCGGTGAATGTTATCTGCTCCGTGCATACATGCATTTCCTGTTGGTAAATCTCTACGGACAGCCTTATACCCGTCCGGGAGCGTTAGAAACGAAAGCAGTGCCACTGAAGCTGAACAGCGATATCAACGAAATTCTGAAGAAAAATACCGTTGCACAGATTTACGAGGCTGTACTTTCGGATATCAATGAAGCTGAAAAACTGATTAATAAGGAATCCTGGGAACAGAAGTTTTCTTATCGTTTCACAACCCTATCTGTAAAAGCTCTGCGCGCCCGTGTATATTTGTATATGGGGCAATGGGAGAATGCGTATAAAGCCGCCGAAGCTGTTCTTACAGAAAAGAATACACTGGAAGATTTCAATGACGAAGCGTTCATTCTGCCAAACAACTACCAATCCGTAGAGAATATTACAGCCTTGGAACGCGGCATGAGCTCCAACTACACTCAGGCAGCGGTTCTGTCCGAAGCTTTAGCGTCTTCATACGGAGAAGGAGATTTGCGTCTGGATGCTTACTTCAAACCGGCTGACAAAAATGGCTATCGTTTCAGCCAGAAGAGTGGAAAAGATGATTTCCGTTGTTCTTTCCGTGTAGGTGAAATGTATCTGAACTCGGCAGAAGCAGCTGCACAATCGGACAAACTCCCCCAGGCACGCATCCGTTTATTGGAGTTAATGGAGAAACGCTATACCCCAGAAGCTTACGCAGCTAAAGCAACTGCGGTCAACGCAATGAATAAAGAAGCCTTGATACAAGAGATTCTGAATGAGCGTGCCCGTGAACTCGCTTTCGAAGGTCATCGTTGGTTCGACTTACGCCGTACAACCCGCCCACGCATCGAGAAAGTTCTCAAAGGAGGAACCTATGTGTTGGAACAGGATGACCAACGCTATACGATTCAGATTCCGAGAGAAGCGATAGCGGCTAATCCGGAGTTGTCTAATTAATAAAAGAGAGGGGTGCACTGAAATGTACCCCTCTCTTTTATTCTGATATTTACGTTCTAATAGTTATTCCGTGAACTTGGCTATGATCTCCTTCAGTTGGTCAGGATAATCAGTAGTAATGAGATCAACGCCCATAGCCATGAAATCCAGCATCTCTTGCGGAGAGTTAACGGTCCAGACATTGACTGTCATGCCTTTTTCATGTGCATTCTTAATCCATTCCGGATGCGCCCTTAAACTATTCATAGAATAATCTATGCAATTAATTCCATCTTCCATACTCTGCGGGTCCTTGTCACCGTTCAAGTATCCGATAACTGTTCCGGAAGGAATACTCTGATTCAATTTTTGACATACATAATAACTGAATGCGATATAATCGATCTGATCGCCTACTCCCTTTTCACTGACCATTTCAGTTACAGTTTTTACAATTCTGTCATGGCTTGCATTAGAACTGTGAGATTTGATTTCTATAATCAATTTCATTTCTGAATTTGCCTTCAGTTGTTCCAGATACGCTTCAAGTGTCGGTATCTTTTCACCATTGGCAAGTTGCTCATTCCGGATATCTGCATAATTGACATCTTCTATCTTTTTCCCATTAATAGTGGGATCATGATGACAGACTACAACATCATCTTTCGTGATATAGAAATCGGTCTCCGAACCATATACACCCAATTTCTGAGCGGCAATAAACGATGCAAGTGAGTTTTCCGAAGCTTTATTGTCCGCAGTATGGAATCCACGATGCGCAATCACTTTCGGAACGACAAATCCAACCGGATTATCAGTAGAGGTAAGTGTAGCCATCCCTATCGGGTATTGGGCACTTTCACGCATCAATACCAACCTGTACTTTCCGGAAACGAAGCCGGAAGGTATTTCAGCATCAATATAACGGTCGGTGGCAGTTGTATTACAGATAAAGCTCTCCTTTGCATTATCCAACGATTCTATCTTGACCTTGTCTCCCGTCTTGAAACCTTTTCCCACTATTCTGTATTTGCTACCCGCTTTGACTTCAAAGTTAGCGAAAAACATCAAGTCCGATATGTCAATGGTATTTTGTGATTGTTTATCTTTCACTTTTTCCCATAGTCCGGTGACATCCTCTGCTGAAAGTGGATCATCATAGATTCGTGACAAAATTATTTCACCTCTCCAGGCTGCTTCAGCAGAACCGGCCGCTGCATCCCCACCGATACCAAACCATTGGCAAGTAGCAGGGGTAGGGAATTTAAAGTCTCCCTTGGCATCAATTGTACCTTTCAGTTCACCATTAACATAGACAGAAGCTTTCTGTGCTCCCTTATCCCATACACCTACCACATGGTAGTATTTGCCCCGTTCGGGAACCACTCCACTACGATTCCATTGCCATCCACCGGAAGTCAGGTTGGGGAGAAACGTAATTTCTCCTTTTTCTTTAGCCAGTAAGAATCCTGTACCACCGGCTTGCATGGAACTGAACATCTTGATCTCAGTGCCAGTCTGAGGCTCAGAGTCATACATGAACAGGGCTTCCAAAGTGTGTCCGTCTGCCAATGCATCCTTAAATGCCTGATTACTTTGGTAATCTACCTTATAGTAGCCAGAACTAATAGCCGTGCCCGGTGTATGATTGAAGCGAGCCACGTAACAGCCATAGCTATCATTATAGTAAGTCATCAAACTGGATCCTTCAAATGTCTGCACAGTGTGTTTCATCGGAGATGCATCAGTAGCTGTCCCATCATTATTGAATATAATATCCAGAAGAAGAGTTTTCTCTTTAATGGGTAAGTCTTGCGGTGCCTGCCGTACAGTCATAGAATGGATTTTTTTGTCATTCATATAGAAATCCACTATACTTTCGCGCGTTTCAGTCGTTTCATTGGCTTCAGTCGAGAGAGTAACGGAGCCGTCATTTTCTCCACTTACCGGAGTGATGGAAAGCCAGCCTGCCGTTTGCGGTTTGTCTATTTTCCAAGAGGCATTCGATTTAATGGAAATCGTTTCTGAATGTTTATCCGGCCCCATATCAAATGTAGTAGGATTGCTTTCACCGGAGATCTCAATTGTGAATGATGCTTCTGCTGTATCTTCTGAGCTATCACATGCATAGCCAATGAATGTCAGCAAAAAAAATAAAAGTAAATTCTTTTTCATAATATTAATTATTAATTAGTAGTTGGTTAATAATCGTTCAACATTACATGATAATATGATTTTCATCGTTTCGGTATGCGTTGTATGGCAGTGTTTGTAGTCGTTACTCCACAGGAGTAATTTTCACAAAAGAAACTCCGTGATAGGGAACCTGTGTCCGGAACTCCCCATTGTATTCCCCTAAATCTTTTTGCCGCCACAGATCGCGAACAGACACTTTGCCTGTAATTCCCAGTTGCTTGAGAGCTAATTCAAAATCATACGTCTTCATCTGGATAGTTTCAGCCTCATCCTGATCCCACAGGATAAAATAAGGATCTATCTGGAAGAATCCTACTGCATACGAGCCATCATATAGTTTCTTGTACCATATCTGCCCATTGTCAGTCAGCAATTTTGTGGCCGGTGCTGCCAACGGGTCCTGATTCACAGCAATCACTTCATTATTTGTCAATAAACTCAATGTGAAATCATCTATATCGGACATATCACAACCGATCAATAACGGAGCGGAGAGAATGCACCATAGAGAGATATGAGAATATTGTTCATCAGGAGTCAGAGCCGATTCATGAACCTTCTCTCTCCAAGCCTTACCCAGTTTTCCTACCACCAGCATATCGGGATCATTATAGTTCCCCGGTGCAGTAGCCTGAGCACAAACATCCTGAAAACAACCAATGGCTGTCACAACATTCCATTCATCGGTAATGTCACGGGTGGTGCGCCACAACTCACCTCCTGCTTCCCTTGCCCAGTTCCAGACATTGGGAGCACCATATCCTACACAATAGACAATGTCCCGATCCACTTTATCCAATGCATCACGCATAACAATATAGGGTTCCCGGATTGTTTTCTCTTCAGAATCCTTCTGAACCGCATGATAGCCGCAATGATCATATTTGAGATAATCTACTCCCCATCTGCCCCAAGTCCGTGCATCTATTTCCTCATGCTGATAACTGCCCAGATAATCACCGCATGTTGTCGGTCCCGGTGAAGAATAAATACCGAATTTCAATCCCAGGGAATGAATATAATCAGCCAGGCCTTTAAAATCAGGGAATTTCTCATTAGAGAGCAGTTCTCCCTGCTTGGTGCGTTCGGCAGCTTCCCAGCCGTCATCAATGTTCACATACGTCCATCCGTATGCATGCAACTTTTCATTCATCATGCGGGCAGCCTCGCGCACTTTCTCATCATCTACAGAAAGTCCCCAGCAATTCCAACTGTTCCATCCCATCGGAGGAGTCAGAGCAATCCGGTCTCCTATTTTCAAGGTAATTTCTTTTTCGGCTACACCTTTTTCGTTCATGGCTTTCAGAAGCACTTTGAAATCTCCTCTAAGTTCGGTCTTTCCCGTAATAAAGCCGGTGGAAGTATCTAATTTCAGTCCGGCAGGGAGTCCTGACGCTTCAAAAGTCATTGGCCGGTTACCACTTGCCATAATCGTCATCAGGAACGGATTTCCCGGACGGGCACCATATACCAGAGGATTATTAATCCGTGGAGTTTCCGGAGCTTCCGGTGTCAGAATGTATTTCTCCTTAGCTACAGGCTTCGGCCAGGCAGGTATCGGGGTAATCTCTCCACGAGTCACAAACTTCACATTCAACCAGTCGGCATGGTCGTACATAATGCCATCGCCACATTCTTCCACCAATAGCAACACTTTATCAATGCCGGAGAGGTTGACATTGAACTCTTTTACGGGATCGCCCTTCTGCATCACACCGCTTTTCCAAAGTTCTTTTTTATCTCCGATTATCTTGAACTGCAATTTACCGGCATACAGGTTGTTATCATCGGCTCCAACCAAGCCACTCACTGAAACGGCTTTACCACCCAAATCATACAGCATACGGCTGATAGAATGAGCTCCGATCCCCCGTTCATACACAACACCATTTACCGTAAGCGGAGTCCATACCACAGACTGATTTATCTGCGGTATTCCCCAATCCTGCACAAAACAGGAGTCCTTATAAACTTCATCCAACCAGAGTTCACGCTTCGGCCCGTTATTACAAGAGGAAACAAACCACAAGTTTGCCAAAAGAGCCAATGCGATAATTACTTTTGTTCCAAATTTCATAATACTTTGCTTTTTATTTCAGGACCGGATTAATAAACAACTCATCTATATATACCTGTTGCGGAGCTTCAAAAGCGACCTTTACATAGCGTACATTTTCATCCAGTTGATCAAACAATATGCTTTCAATCCAGGCATCATGCTTGTTGTTCGGAAAATAAGGAGCGTCTTTTATGGAAGACAGATTATACTCTTTACCGTCTATTGAAGTATACAGATATGTCTTCACCGGCATACCTATCTTTTCCGGATTATAATTCAGCATACGCAACATAGCTTTCTGAACACGGGTTTTCTTTTGCAGATCCACTACAAATTCATGATAGCCGGCCTCAAACTTCACCCAGCGGGCATCCTTACTGTCCTCTTCAGCAACCTTACCATCCAGTAACGGTTGCAAACCGGCCTTTCCAAGCATCATTTCCGGAGTCGCTCCATTGACCAATTTCTCCATAAAAGCTGCTTCCATCAGTTTCCAATATTCCTTTCCGTTCTTCCAGTCCATATAGTCAGTATACACTTTATTCGACCAGACAGGTTGCCCCAGTTGGTACTTTGACTCAGGATCCTCAATGATACCGTAGAACATAAATGAAATGATCTTATCAACCCCCGCCGCAGATGCTGCAACCTGCTGGGACAGCAGCCGCGGATAGGCAGCCGGAATCAAGGCAGAAGTACGGTCATTGGTACCCTCTTCCCAAGTGAAAGTCTCACAATTTGCCCACATTTCAATATTCAGGCGGTTATGAATATCACGCAATCTCTGCCAGTTCTTCTTCAGACGGGGAAGTGTGAACTGATCGCGTACACACCCCACTTCATCCTGATAGGCAATGATATCCACTTTTAGTTTTTGCATTTGCTTCTCATATTCCGGATTATCAAATTCTGACAATCCGATTCCATAAGGAGAAATCAGGGTTTTCTTGCCCGGAGCCAATTTTTTAGCCTTCTCTGATAAAGTATTTACCGACTGCACCGCATGCTCCGCAAAAATAGGACACAGGCAATCTTCTACCGGTAAATACCAGCCATAAAAGGCCTTGTGGTTTTTATAAAGGGATGCCAACTCTTCCATAATCTGGAGTTGCCGTTCCTTAATTGCCGGATCAAGCAGATTATCATCCTGATCCTTTGCCCAGCCACTACTCATGAAAATCTTCATATTATGTTTGGCCGCTTCATCCAGAATAGCATCCACAGGACTTTTCTTATCCTTATTATACCACCAAGGCATTATTTGCGAAGGATAATAAGATTTTCCTTCATTGGCAACCTCCATTAATACCAGATATTCGATACCCATAGCCGACAATTCACGTACTTTAGCCTCCCACAATTTCGGGTCCATATTATCGAAGCTCTGAGGATTCGTATATTTATTACGTACATCCTTGTATGCCAGATTGATCCAGCTACCTGTAACAGGTTTCACACCCAAAGCCGACTCGGTGGTTTTCTCTTTTTTCTGCTTGCCGGAAGCGGCATTATCCGCACCCACCGTAACTACCGGCAGCGTAACCAATAAAACTGACAGAGCAAATCCTATCATTTGAAATTTCTTCTTCATAGTACACATATATAAATCTATAATTAAGTGATCAACTTCCTCCAGACACTATAATCAGTACCAAACCGGAGATAAAAAGAATGAGCATCAGCGTAAGCAACAGATTAGTAGACTTTGAAGCCCCCTTAAACTCTTTCCAGATGAAGAGGCCCCATAAGGCGGCTACCATCGTTGCCCCTTGCCCCAGTGCATAGGAAATAGCCGCACCGGCTTTTCCGGCAGCGATATAGCTGCAAGCAGTTCCCAATGCCCAGATTATACCGCCCAACACACCCACCAGATGCGTATTGAAGTTTCCTTTGAAATACTGGCTGTAGGACACAGGTTCTCCCATAAAAGGTTTCTTCATCACCAGTGTATTGAACAGGAAATTACTGATAAAGATACCTATTGCAAACACGAACAAAGCAGAATAAGGAGTCATCATGCCTGCTGTGGGTACTTCCAGATTTTCCAAGTCCATAGCTGCCGCCACAAAACGGTAAAAGAATGCCATCAGGATACCGGCGCATACAGCAACCAGGATACCTTTCTTACGGGTGCTCTGACCGGATGCTTTGGAAACTTTTCCGGATGCTATTCCATTAAAGATAATAGCCAGCACAATCAGGAAAACGCCCAGGAAAAGAATGACGGGATCTCCCTTCGGAACACTGAAATAATTGACAAATACACCCAGCACCAATGCCAGCCCCACCCCTACAGGAAAAGCAACCGACATCCCTGCCAATGACATAGAAGCCGATAGCAGAATATTAGAAGCATTGAATATCACACCACCCAGGAAAGCGCTCCAGAAGTTCTCCGGACTCACTTGCAACAAGTCCTGTATAAATCCTCGCCCGGCCTCTCCCGTGCTGCCTAAAGTCAATCCCCAGATCAGAGAGAAAAGAACGATGCCAATCACGTAATCCCAATAGAACAACTCATAACGCCAGGTCTTTGCCGCCAACTTCTGAGTATTTCCCCACGATCCCCAGCAAAGCATCGTAACCCAACACAACGCCACTGCCAATCCGTAACTTTCAACTATAAACATAATCGGTATTTTTAGAGGTTAATTTATTCATTCAGGTCCAGTTCTTTACGATGAGGAATAGAAGACTGCGCTCCCATTCTTGTCACGGCAACAGATGAAGCTTTAGAAGCCATTACAGCAGCTTGCCTCAAGTTCATGCCTTCTGCCAGTCCCACACATAAAGCACCATTGAAAGTATCGCCGGCAGCCGTTGTATCAACAGGTTCCACTTTAAAAGCATCCACGCAATATGAAGTATCGCCTTCTCTCACCAAGCATCCCTTCGAACCCAAGGTTACAATTATATTCTGTACTCCCATCGCACTGATTTCTTTTGCAACCCGTTCCGCATCAGCATCATTCACAATCTTTATACCGGTAAGCATTTCGGCTTCAATCCGGTTGGGAGTAATCATAAACAAGTATCTGAGTAACTCTTTCGGAAGGCTCCGGGCAGGGGCCGGATTCAAGACTACCTTCACCCCTTTTTCAAAAGCTTTCCTGGCAGCATATTCCACCGTTTGAATCGGAATTTCCAGTTGCATCAACAAGATGTCTCCTTCGCACATTTCCTCCACAACTTTATCTACATCCTGCTCGTTCAGCAACATATTGGCTCCGGAAGCCACCACTATACTATTCTCCGCATGATCGTCCACACTGATCAAAGCAACTCCGGAAGCAGAGTTTTCATCAAGAGTGATATATTTTGTATCTATTCCCTCTTTCTTGAAATAATCCACTGACTGCTGTCCCAGTATATCATTCCCCAACTTCGCTACAAAGATCAGATTACCACCCAACCTTTTCACTGCAACTGCCTGATTGGCTCCTTTACCGCCCTGGTTCATAAAGAATTCACCACCCAGAATGGTTTCACCGGGAGCCGGCAGATGAGAGGTCCTCACCACCATATCTATATTGGAACTGCCAATTACTATAATTTTCTTCATGGTACTATATTTTAAATAAATAAATGCATGTATGTATCACCGTGACAGAACGAACGTAGGAGCAACGCCCCCTGCATCCGATACTGCTACACGGGCTGTTATCACCTTCTCATCTCCCGGAAAGAGCGTAATGAAGTTATCACTCCAGAACACCGGATTAATCTCCTCTCCCCGGGCATCCTGCAAAGTCAGGTGGTTGAAGTGTGACAATCGGGCAGATTCGTTCTTCAAACAAATAGAAAAGACATATTCTCCTTCCTCTTTGCTTACTTTAACCTCTTTCTTCAATTCCGGTTTTTCCATAGAAGTAAACCAGAAAAAGTCCATGTGCTGTGAGTAGAACCAATATAAATTCTCCGACAACAGCCTCCCTGCTTTATCGTGAAGTTCCAGCTTCACAAAGTAGTTATAAGAATACTTGCCATGCTGAGGCACCGTAATAATCTCTTTATAGCAATCGGGAGAAACCGTCAGCTGCTGAGAATGTTGCCAAGCCACCCTCATATCATTATTGATTACTTTCGCCGTCACCTTTACATCATCCAGCACCCGGTGGGACGCATTAATGACCGATATCTTAAAATCATTGGCATTCAACTGTACGTGTACCGGCTCCATCGCTTTCCTTGCAAAATAGTAAGAAGCGTTCGGCGCCAGATACCAGTCATAAATCTGCCAGCACACATCGGGCCAGCAGGAATTAATCTTCCAGATCATCACGCCGGAAGTTATATCCCACATCCGATGATTGGCTGCCTCAAACATAGCACGATAACCGTCAGCACTCAGGAACTGGGCATTATCGGCATATTCTTTCGCCGTCTTCGGATCACCAAACATCGTGCGGATGGCATTGTCATAAGAACGGTAGCAATAATTACTCACATCCCAGGCGCCATGTTCCGCCCAAATGCTATCCAACGGGAAGATGGGGCTGTTTACATTGGCTGTACTCTCTGCGGTAGGGATGAATTTCCGGAGACTGTTGTACATCGGCACCGAAGGCATACCCAATTCATTGCGGAACATCTGCAAATAAACCTCACGTACTTTATCGAAGAAGTAAGAGGAAGGCGCCCAGTTATAGTCGGGTGCACCATCATCCGTGGTTCCGGTGGGCAGGTCTTCCTTCAGATAGGGAGTCAGAGCATCCACATCCCAGTGGTAACTGGTGGTAGGGATGTATATACGTGTAGTATCAAGGCTCTTCACTTTCTCTTTCGTCAGCCTGTATAAGTTTTCATTCATCAATACTTCATTGACGCCTACCCACGAAATAATGGAAGGGTGGTTACGATACCGAAGCATCATATCTTCCACACAAGCAATCGCCAGATTATGATCCAGGGGATTGTTTTCGGTTTCAGTGCCGGGAGTCATGCGATAGCATTGATAGAAAACATGCCACCACATAAGGCCGTACTTATCAAAACTCTCAAACCACGTTTCGGAAGGAGAAGGCATATCTTCACTGCCTATCAGGTTGATGTTAGCCTCCGCCATCAGGCGTGCCTCATCATAAATACGCTTATCCGATTCCTCCAGCAGAATGTCCGGCTGAATCCAGCCGCCTTTGCAGAACACTCTTTTGCCATTCACATAGTAGACACGGCCGTACTCAACCTCAGCTTTGTCCCCGTCAACCTCAACTCTGTTCAGCCCAACCTCAACTTCACGGATGCCAAAGTCGAACTCTTTTGTATCGGATACTTTTCCACCTGTATTATATGACAACTTGATGTGATGCAGATATTGTTCACCATATCCGTTGGGATACCACAGGTAGGGATTCTTTATCAACAGGGAAGGGAAATCTTCGGAAGTCAGTTCCACGACCTTCTTTTCACCTGCACCCAGGCTAACTTTCTTTGTAATCTTTATAGGCTTCAGATAACCTTCCATGTGTTTGGTATAGGTGGGGAACTTCACATCGTTTACCAGGGTAATCAAAGCATTCACTTTTCCCTCTATCGCTTTTCCTGCAGTATTCTTTACCTCCAGTTTGATGTTCACATCCGCCAGCGAAGTATCCTGTTTGGGTAAAGTAGTAACAATGAAAGGATTCTCGATCACGACTTCATCGGTAGCCTCTATCGTTACCTTCTGATAGATACCCATATTCCGGTCTCTTACCACCGGAGCACAGTCCCATCCACCGGATATCTTTAAAGTCTCATCTTTAAAGATGTCATAAGAATGTCCACGCACAGGGCCGAACACTTTCAACTGGGTACCCGGAGTAGGAACACCCGGATGATCCACCTGATATATCTTCACCGCAACACAATTATTCGCTCCGGGAAGGGCATAGTCCGTAATATCGAGCTTGAAACGGCGGAACATTCCCACAATATCATTTTTATCGGCTACAAGCCGGCCATTAATCCAGACGTCCGCCCGATAGTTAATGCCGTAAAGGGTCAGCCATACTTTCTTACCTTTATAAGATTTGGGCAGAGTGATTTCCGTACGATACCAATAAGGGTCCTGCCAAGGGTTTCTTCCACTCTTCAGATAGTTATATTTAGCCAGATCCATCCGGGCATTGAACTCGTCCGAAACATCGGGGATTAAATAATTATTGAGTCCGATACGCGGGTCGGGATATACATTCTCTTTCACCAAAGCATTCAGCACAGTAGTGGGAACCGTAGCCTGATACCACCCGGTTGTTGGATAGGATGATTGCGAAACTTTGGCATCCGCATCGGCTATCTCGGATGAGTTTATAATTCTCCAATGCTCCAGTTTCAGAGATTGGGCTTTCAGCAACATGACATTGCAAAGTAGCAGGATAAATAATATGTTTCTCATAATTTCTGTTATTCTATTGCGGTAACCTTTGCACCATGCGTAAAACTACCGGGCACTAATTTCATTTCCTCCGCCCACGCATTTACCATCAGCTGTACGGGAATAATGGATGGAATGGCAAATAAGTCAGAACGCTCACAACGAACGTGTACTTCCAGCAAGTCCGGACTTTCAATGCCGGAAGCCGCATCCGATATGAGAATCACTTTACCTTTAAAACTCAACACATCCTCCACAAGTCTGATACTTGGATGATAAGCGCCGGATTGTGAATGAGCATAAACAATGCAGATAAAATCAGGTCCTACCATTTCCAAGGGACCGTGCCGAAACTCCCCGCCCAATAAGGCGGAAGCGGGAATTTTGGTGGCTTCCATAAACATCAGGGCAGTTTGGGCAACGGCAGCGAAAACCGTTCCCCTGCCTATCACTTGCACAAACGAATGTCCTTTCAGGAAAGTGAGCGAACGGGATAAATACGTATCTCTTTCCGCCAGCTGACGTTCAACTTCACGGATTATTCCGTCTAAAGCCTCCTCATTCACTTCATGCCTCTTCAGGGATTCTGCGAGCAGATAAACCGCCAGATAGGTTGTAATAAAAGTTTTCGTGGAGGTCATCTCTTCTTTGCCTGCCTTGCACAGCAGGCAATGAGTAGCCATTACGGCCAAAGAACTTCCGGATTCGTTCGTGATTCCGATCACCGTTATTGGCAACCAACGCTGCTTTTTAAGCAATTCAATCACTTCGTAGCTTTCACCCGACTGTGAAACGGCAATCAGCAAAGTGCGTTCCGTCAACGAAGGAGATTGAAAATGAAGCAATTCTCCGGCATTAATCGCGGAAGCGGGTATGGAAGCAGATGAGATCATTGTCGCAGCTGCCTGCGATATAAAGTAGGAACTTCCCATGCCGGTAAATACGATCCTGTCATATTCACCGGATTTCCATAAGGCACAGACAGTCTTCAAGCTTTTCTTCCCTTCTTCCGAACGGTAATAGCAGAAAGTCTGTTTCAATGCTTCCGGTTGTTCCTGTATTTCTTCTAAAAACTTATTCATAATAAAGTATTTCCCGTTTACTGATTGAGCATACCACGAGTTTCTTTCAGTTTCACCGGGTGAAACTGAGAGTTTCATGCTTTGGAACCAGGAGTTTCATCCCTTGAAACAAAGGGTTTCATTGCTTGAAACTCTTTGTTCCATCCGATGAAACTTTGCTTTTAATAGGGTTGCTTATTTTCCTTCAAGGTATTTCTTATACCCTTCATAGGTATCTGTTCCCAGTTTGAAGGTAGCCCAACTGAAATTCGTAATATGATCAGTAAACATTCCGGCTACTCTCAGCTGTTCCTCCAGCTCGGTCCAGGGTTTGGTCCGCATGGTAATTCTCGGGCACCAGCACTCTTTGAACGACTCTATATCTACTCCGAAAATCACTCCGTTAGCATCGCAGGCTTTCTTTATTTCGGCAAACCAGTTGGGCAGGTCTACATCAAAATCTACCAGACAACGTCCGCCTATATCCTGAAGATAAAGCACATCTATATCGGGAGTCTGGGCAAAGATCTTACCAAACCATTTTCCGCAGAGGTCAGCGGGCATTCCCCTCCACAAAGCAGGAGCTATGCAGACTTCTTTCGGAGACTTCGACTTCACATAAGCCGCCACTGTCTGCAAATAATTAGCCAGCATAGACAAGGCAGGTTCCTGCTGCCAGCCTACCGGATACGAACCGTCATGAAATTCTTCGGTTATGTACCATCCCGCCAGACTGGGATGATTCCCCCAAAGGGCAAACAGTTCATCGAATACTTGTTTATTACGCTCCACCAGAAATTCATATTGTTCCGGTTTTGTGGTATCTTCCTTGCTGTAATCACCGGGATATAGTCCGACAATCAGCTTCATCCCGTTACGCTCGGCAGCATCGAACATTCGGTTCATGATATCATATTGCTTGGTCACCCACGGCAGATTTGTCGGCGAATAGAAAGAAGATTTTTCATTCGTGCGGTCATTGAAACCTTCGGCATACTGGATAATCCAAGTGTCAATGCCCACTTCACGGCTTGCTTTGAATTCTTCATCCCAGTTGGTCTCTTTATAGACGCCATTCAGCTGAATGAAAACACTGGAGAACTTGGGAGTTCCCTTGAATTCAGGAGTATAAGAGGTCAGTTGCTCCAAATTGTCGATGCAAAACTCACCTGTACACGTGCTGTTATCATCGTTCGTGATTTCAAGACGATAACCTTCAAGGCGGTTCAGAACCAGTTTGTTTTCGCCCAGATCACGCCCTTTGGCAAAAGTAAAAGCCTCATAAGGCATCACTACACGTGTCCATTCTTCCTTGGTCAGTACATCCTTATCCACATACTCGAAGAACTGCCAGCGATCTTTCTCATGAAGCGCATCCTGCGTAAACTGATCCACATCCTGAATAAGCATGAAACGGAATGTACCTTTATTATTCTTATTACCTTTCACCCAGATGGAAAGTCCCAACGGATGGAAAGACAAATCACTGCGATAGTCTCCCCCACTCTGCTGGATATATACAGATTCGGTTCCGGACGCATTGCCGGAGAAAGAGTATTTAAGCTCGAAGCTTCCCGTTCCCTCCACACAGTCATCGCTGATAAAACGGTCTATCGAGGTTTGCGGTGACTCGGGAAGTCCTTTCATTTCGTACACCACACAGCTCATCTCGTCGTAAGCATTCAAAGTCTTTACCGCACGTGCTTTCGCTACTATCTCCTCTGCTGTGGGGGCCTGCTTACTACCGCAAGCCGCCAACACAAGCAGCAGAGAAGAAATACTGATTAGGGATAGTATATTTTTCATATTTATTTCGTTGTATAGATTATTACTTCGGTTATCCATATTTTCCCGTTCGATACGGGATTTTTCCATTTAAAAGTTACAGTGTGCTTCCCTACGGGACGGTCATAGCAGAAGAACAATTCACACTTCCGGTGATTGATATATTGGGGCAAGGCGGTTGTTTCATAGAACTGTCCATCGATATATACATCCATCTCCGCCGTATAGTCCGCCGGAAGCCCACCTGCCACATATCCTTTTACAACCAGTCCGGTTCCTTCGAAAGAGAAGGGATTTACATCATCTATGGATTTCTCTATTGTAAGTTTATCGCTCACTTTCAGATTCTCAAAAGCTACTTCCAAAGCAACAGGTCTGATGTTCTCCCGTCTGATTATGAAGTCTGTTCCTACCTTCCCGTTTCCATGTTTCTGCAACATCTCGCTGGCATGTCTGTACGTCATGTCATAGGCTTTATTCAGACTGATATCCGTATTGGAGAAAGGTATGTCTTCTACTTCATACAAAGCTTCTTTCCAGGATTCGGGGATGTTGCTGTATCCTATCATGGTTCCCAGAATACCTGCGGCTGAAGCCGGATTACAATCAGAGTCCTGACCGGCACGCGTGGCGATATCTATGGTCTTTGTGAAATCCCCCTGTCCGTAAAGCAAGCCCAGGAGTATATAGGCACCGTTTATCTTCGTACCGATATTAAAGGAATTATGAATGCCTTCGGGACAGCTGATTTCTTCGCTCCACTTGTTCTGCAACTCGAACCAGGTTCGTTTCCAGTCTTTCGGATATTTCCTGTGCCAGCGAATTACGTCCGACATACACTTGTGGAAATCGCTTTCTTCCGGTATCACCTTCAGCGCTTCTTTTACGATATATTCTATATCATTGCTGACATAAGCCAGAGAGTACATGGCTGCCACATAAACTCCGCCATACCATCCTTCACCATAGGACATGATATGCCCCACTCTATCGCAGATTTCAGCGGCCTGATTAGGCATTCCCGGTGACATAATCCCGGCAAAATCCGCTTCAATCTGGAAGTCGATGCAATGTGCATGAGGGTTATTCTTCCAGTAACCGCTCTGGGGTGCTTTCACTCCCTGCAACAGATTGTAGCGGGCTACCTGGTTGGCATGCCACAACGGATATTCTGTCCGTCCGAAAGCCGTCGCAAAAGAATCAACCGGAGCATCCAGCCCGCATCTTTCGAAGACTTCCACAAAAGTCAGATCCACATAAACATCATCATACAAACCGGGAAAGGTATCATACCAATTCTTGACCGTATGCTTATCCCAGGGAATGGGAATATAATCCTGAATGATAGTTCCCAGGAATTTAAACTCAGTAGGTCCCCCGTAACTGCATCCCAAGGTCTGACCCGCCCAGGCACCTTTCACTTTATCACGCAGGCTCTGCTCGGACAGAACCACTTCTTTCTTTCCTTTATGAACGGCGGCAGCCAGATCGGCTATAAAGAAGAAAGCCATCAGAAGCCATATTATATTTCTTTTCGACATACTCATTTCTTGTTTTTATACTGGTTGTACCACGCACTGTATTGTTCATACAGACGCAGGGAATCCGGATGTCCGGCAATAATATCAGTACCGGGCTTATTCATGATACCGATATACTGATAACAGAGAATCTTATCTACAAACGGAGAGATATTCTCCATCTGCCTGATAATGCGTTTGTTGAAGTCGGCAGGCAACAGATTGCCTCCGTCCCCATCTTCAAAATAGAACAGTTCCATATCAGCCCATAGTCTTGCTCTGGAAGCTTTCTCATGAGCCTTGTACAAGATTTCATAGAATCTGGCGGAATCTTCCAATGCGGTATGGTTCACTCCCACTCCATCCTGGTAAGCAATGATATCGATATTCATTTTCTCTAACTGGCGGACAAAATAATCATCGAAACGTGCTTCTTTAATGAAGTACGGGGCTATCAGATTGACACAGTTCGGAGTTAACCTTTGGGCAAAGTCCGCACAATCATTGACGTACTTCACGCACTCATCAATGAAATAGGGTTGCAACTGGGCTTCGTTCGGGAAATACCACCCGTAGAAACTTTCGTGATGGGAATATTTTTGAGCCACCTCTTCCATAGAACGAAAACGTAACTTCTGCACGCCTTTGTCTATCATCATGGTATAAGCATCCAACTCTCCCCAAAAATCATTGCTCACAAAGAACTTGATGCCACATTCATCGGCAGCAGCAAGTACCGCCTCCAAAGGATCTTCACATCCCATCGGGATTTGAGGAGCTATCTGTGAAGGATAGAACGGCTTTCCATCCAGAGCTACACCCATCATAACCAGATACTCCATTCCAATCTCACGCATTTCGAAAATCTTCCGCCGCCATTGGTCGGCAGTAAAATGCGTCAATGCTTTATTCCAGTTTCCCCCTTCCGAAGCCGAATGCCGGAACTCAAACCAGGAACCGGAAATGGGTTTCAGCTTTTTGCATGAAGATGGCACTGCAACGGCAGAAGAGTTTGCACGTATAGATTGAGGCATGGCTAGCATGGCAACGCCCCCTAATCCCAGGTATTTTATAAAGTCACGTCTTCGCATCTCTTGTTTTTTTCAGGTTTACTCAATCACTTTATCCGTCAGATCCCAGCCCATAATCGTAGAGATATAAGGAATTATCCACATCGCCATTTTCTTATGTCCCGAATATCCGGGATGCCATGCAGCCCCCAGGTCGGTAGTCCGGTTATAGAGATTCTTATCCAGTTTCAGTAGAAAGACTTTCGGATCATTCACTTCGTTTATTATCGCTTCATAATAACTGAATACAGGGGCCTGCATAGCTACAGGGTAAATGCACAATATGGGAATATCTCCATAATGCTCACGCAGTTGTGCAAGAATCTGTTTGTACGCTTTGGTGAATTCGCTTTTGTAAGGATGAGGCTCCGTTGAGAAATCATTGGAACCTAAATTGATAACTACCAGATCCGGACGATATTCCTTAAAATTCCATTTATGGGTAAGGTCTTCGTCAAAGGTATTCAGCATCCGGTCTTTCATCGTAACCTTCGACACGCGTACCGAATCACCATAATTGCGAGCGGCTCCTCTACCGGAATGGGCAATCAGTGTATAGTCCGCATCATAATAACGGGCTACCATAGAGGCAAATGTGAGATTACAATTTTCCGTCTCTACCAGGAAAGGTTCATCGCGATGTTTCCCGTCTGTGCCATATCCGCAGGTGAGTGAGTTTCCGATAAACTCGATATGCCGTGTGCGCACTGCCGGCTCTTCCGCCAGGCGTCCCGAACCGGACAAGACAAACTGATGGACAGTTATCTTGCCGAATTCGCCTTCGGAACGTTTCTGTATCTTCAAACTATGAATGCGCTTGTCTATGCCCGATACCAGATGAATCAATGTATCCGTTCCGCATACTTTCACGACTTTGTGCAGTTTGCCATCAACAAATACATTATAATAGCTCGTTCCTGTTTCAGAAACTTTCACTGACAGCTTTCCACCAGTAAAGCGGGTTTCCAGATAAGTGCCTACCCAGTCGAAAGCTACCGAACCATCGGGGGAAACCAACGTTCTGCCGGTATATCGCACGGCAGGATCATTCCCTTTGTAAACAGTTCCATTTTTTTGAGCTTTCAGTTCCGCAGAGCAACTTATCCCTATCAGGATAAACAGATATAGACAATAACGTTTCATCATTTTCTTTATTTACGTTTCTTATTTTTAGCTTTCAATTCTTTCAGGTATTTCATGTATCCGTTGAACAAGTCGATAGTGCGTGCTTCGCCCACACGGATAGACATCTTCGGATCATTGAATACACCCGGGAACTGATAGCAAAGAATCTTCTCGAAGTTATCAAACAGATTCAAGTCACGGATGATTTCTTCTACCGGACGGGGATAGAGGGAGTTATCCGGATTGAACAGGAATACTTCCAAGTCGAACCACAAATGAGCTTTAGCCTCATCACAAACTTTCTGCAACATATTAGCCGCTTCCTTACCGGTCAGATCACCGTCCGGCATACGGGCAAATCCGAATGGGCACAAGATATCCAGATGCTCCATTAGTGCCGGATATGTATCCATTCCGTTGGGAACTTCAAAACTGTTGGTAGCCAGCATTATCGGTTTGTCCGGTGCAAGTGCGTTACAGTAAGCCTTAAACTCTTTGAAGAAATTCACGATATCATCTTTTCTCTTTTTACGCATCTCGGGGCGTTGTTCCCAGTTATCCAGACCGCCGCCACTCTCTTCGGATACATAGAAGGCATAAAAGGATTCGTGATGACCATACATATCCCACAGTTCTTTAGCCACCCGTTTGTGCCATTCCAAAGATTCGGGGGTAAAGTCGAACCAGGCAAACATACCCACTCCCATCAGTACGTTCATGCCCTGTTTATCGGCTTCCGTCAGGATGGCTTCAATCGGGTCTTTGGCTGTAAGTTCCATACGGCCGGGATACAGTTTGGAAGGATAGAAGGCTTTACCTACATAGTTATCCACATTGGTAGTATGTTTGCCTACATATTCTTCATTGCGGAAAACTTCCTGAATGACCACCATATTCATTTCCAGCTTATTCATGGAACGGATCAACTCTCTCCATTGATCGTCGGTCATCTTCTTGATATCCTGATTCCAATGTTTTCCTTCGATTTCGCTCCAGTGATAGATACCCGTCCAAGCACCGGATATCTGTTGGATAGAGCGAATATCCGATTCAATCACTTCTATATCTTTTGTCTTCCGATAGGCCTTGCCTTCATTAGCCACTTTGAAGATCACTTTATTCTTCCCCACCCGGTCCTTGGTAGGTATAACCACCTTAACCGTTTCGGCCTTTCCGGCAGGGATTGTCACAACCGTTTCGTATAACAGTGCATCTTTATTCTCTTTATTCCAATACAAAGCTACCTGATAAGTCTGTTGTGAAGCACTTTCGTTCACAATACCACCGCGGATATCCAGATCGACTTTATTAGTGATTTTTCCCGGAGGTATTAAAGTTAAGCTCACTTTATTCTCTGCTTGCAAACTTACCAGACTGAACAAAGAAAAAAGAAGTAAAAAAGTACGTTTCATAATCATCTTTTTAAATTAGAATTAGTTAAAACTACCCGGATAAGAAATCCGTGATTCAATCTCGCCACCGGCCAGACGAATATAGGAATCGAACTTACGCTCTCCCTCCTGCAATATGATTACACGGGCACCGTTAGCCAAATTATTGTACACCGTATTTCCACCAGAATAACGCCCGTAGGCCAATAACACCTCCTTATACATAACTGCATAATCATTGTTATGATCGTGACCAACAAATGTCCCCATAACATCTCCACACTCCTTGATAGAAGTAAACAGACCTGAATTAGTGGTAGGGCAAGCAACTCCTTCACCTCTCACTCCAAACAATCTGTTCTTATCTTCCATCACAGCATCTTTGTATTCGGGTATGGGAATGTGGAAGAAAGCCAATGCAGGAAGAGGGATATCATTATTTTGCTTCGTAAACTCCTTGCTTTGATTTCTGTACCAGGCAATCTGGTCAAACTTAATCCAGTCATATCCGGGTACTGACTTTATCTGCGTGTATGCATGAGAATCAATGCAATATAGAAGAGCCGCATTTTTATTCTTATCCTTTGACGACTTCACCGTCAAAACATAATCGGGAGCAACTTCGCCCTCACGGGCAGGCATCATACTGCCTTTCTTTTGCGAGAGATAATCATACAGTTCCGCCCGGGTGCGATCATACTCATCATCATGATTGCCAAATATCACTCCAAACGGAATATTGCGTCTGATGCAAGGCTCCAAAACAATGTCCAGCCCCTTAAAAGCTTCATTAGAAACAACCACATCTCCCGTAAACATAACGAAATCAGGACGTTCGGCATCCAATACTTCGTTTATACGATCCAGAGATATTTGTGAATTCGCCTGATCATCATATTTATAATGAACATCCGTAAACTGTACAATCTTAAACTTACCGTCACGATTGAACTTCAATACTTCTTTCTGGCCCAAAACCGTAAGAGCATTGAATAATACCATTAAGCATAAAGCAATTTTCTTACACATCATATCTTTTATTTTAAACTGTCTATAATCTTCAATAATAATTCAGGTTCATCTGTAGTAATATAGTCTACTCCCAACAAATAATATTGTTGTAGCTCTTCCGCATTATTCACCGTCCAGACATTGGTAAGCAAACCGACTTCCCTGGCTTTTTGGGTCAGATTCTTATCCTGCCTGTATGCATAGTAAGAATAATCAATTCCTGAGATGCGGTCGTTCACCAAGTCTTTCAGTTCCTTCTTACCTTCCCATAAGTAAAGAGTTCTGGCTGTAGGGTCCAGTTCGCGGATACGTTTCAAGACCTCATAATTGAAACTGATATATTCCACATATCCCTGCATTTTCATGCGATGAACAATATTCACCACTGAGTCTGTCAACTGCAACGTACGTTCCAAACCTTTTTGGGAATCTTTTATTTCAATAATAGGATGGGTACTATTCTGTGCCCTTGCAGCTATCAAGAGTTCCTGAAGTGAAGGCACCGGGTCTTTCTCATTAATCGTTTGTTGAAATAACTGCAATGAGGTGATATTTTCAACTTCCAATCCATATACATGCGGATCATGAGAAAGAACAACTCTATTGTCAGCAGTTAACCAAACGTCCAATTCAGACCCCTGACATCCCAATTCTACCGCATTCTGAAAAGAACGAACAGAATTTTGCAACACCCCTTTTTGTCTCCAGGCACCCCGATGAGCCACCACTCTGTTCTTACTGAATCCGTCTTTCAATAATTCAAACTCACACTGCTGCCCATCAATCAAAAGTGTTATGCCGTATCTGTAACTCGTCTGCCCTGCTGATAATGCCCTATTCTTTTTCAGACAGATTGATTTCTCTTTAAGATCAATCCGGAAAAGAGAAGAAGTATCACTCAACAAACGAACATTGGAGGGCGTGGGATATATCCGGCCCACCACACTCCCCGACTGTCCCACGGGAATCAGATAATTATCCAGCACATACTTCGAAATATCTCCGGCCCTTATGACAAAGGAGCTAAGAAGCATTCCTGCTATAAAGATTGCATTTTTCATTCTATTTTAGTCTACAATAAATATATACATAAATAAAATCCATATTAGATATCCGGATAAAGATTGCGAACAACACCCCTGTCCTTATATAGTTTTGGAGATGATTTAAGCGGGCTACACCCTTTTAGTGAAGAGGCTACACCCTTTTGCCCGGATAGCTACACCCTTTCACCCTTATGGTGTAGCCCTTTTCTATTTACCACTACACCTTCGGGTATTAGAGTCTCCTTTATTTACAAAAGTCCGTTATCTTCCAGATACTTCTTATAACTTGTGTAATTGTTTGTACCCTTCTTAAAAGTAACCCAACTGAAATTCGTGATATATTCGGTAAACAACCCTGCTACGAATAGTTGCTCCTTTAGTTCACTCCAGTTCTTTTCCCGATAAGGGACATTCGGACACCAGCAACTCTGGAATGATTCTATATCAACACCAAAATGTACGCCGTTGGCATCACATGCTTTTTTAATCTCAGCAAACCAATTAGGCAGGTCTACATCCACATCCACCAGGCAACGTCCGCCAAGGTCCTGAATGTATAAATAATCAATATTGGGCGTCTGGGCGAAAATCCGTCCGAACCATTGGCCACAAAGATCAGCTGGCATACCTCGCCATAAAGCCGGAGCAATAGAAACGGGCTTATCCGATTTTGTCTTGATATAAGATGCCACTCCTTCAAGATATTTAGCCAACATGGATAAAGAGGGTTCTTGCTGCCAGCCTACAGGATAAGAACCGTCGTGAAATTCTTCGGTTATATACCAGCCTTCAAGGCAAGGGTGATTGCCAAATTGCTCATACAGCTCATCGAACACCATCTTATTTCTCTCTAAATTGAGATTATATTTCTCCGGTGATGCCGTATTCGTTTTACTGTAATCACCGGGATAAAGGCCTACAATCAGTTTTATGCCATTGCGCTCGGCAGCCTCGAACATTTGGTCGATAAAGTCATACTTCTCGGTAATCCAAGGCATGTTGGTATTCTTATAGAACGAAATGCTGGTGTTTTCTCCGTCTGTAAACTGCTCCGCGTACTGGATAATCCAGGTGTCAATGCCGATGGCACGGCTATCCTGAAACTGTTTATCCCAGTCTTCGTTGACATAAGCGGTATTCAATTGTACAAAAATACTGGAGAACTTGGGCTTTCCGCTTTTCAGTTCATAAGAGGTCAATTGCTCCAACGCGTCGATACTTACCTCGCCGGTGCAAACTTCATGTTTCGTATTTACGATTTCAATCCTGAATCCTTCAAAACGGTTTAGCAATAAGCCGTCAGCCGTAGCCCCCTGCCCCTTTTTATACAATTTGAACGCACTGTAGGGCATAACCAGACGGTTCCAACCTTCTTTGGATAATATTTCTTCGTCTTCGAAAGCATAATATTGCCATCTCTTACGTGTACTGTCATGCGGTTTGTCGGCGCTGAATTGCTTCTCATCCTCCATAATGATGAAGCGGAAAACACCTTTGTTACCTTTTTGACCTTTCACCCAAATGGAAAGTCCCAAAGGATAGAAAGACAGGTCGGGGCGATAATCTCCCCATGTTTCTTCGAAATAGACATACTCAGGATTTGAAGTCATAGGCTTACCGGAAAAACTGTATTTCAGCTTAAAACTTCCCACTCCTTCTTTATAGTCATCACCTAAATCATAGTCAATAGTGGCATTGGTAGGTTCTTCGGCACTGGTAGGACCAGTACGATAAATTTCGCACCCCAATTCATCGAAAGGGTTAATATTTTTAGTAGCTTTCGTGCTATTCAATATTTTGCGTATCTCTTCTTGCAGGTTATAGTCACCATCCTGACCGTTTCCTCCTCCGTTATGATCATCACTTCCACAGGAAGCCAAAATAAAACAGAACAGACTTACCAATATAGCAGTTGTTTTCATAAGGCATTAGTTTTAAAAGAGAGTGCCGCCGGATTAGCGGCACTCCCGATTTAAATTAATCAATGTGTATTATTGACGGAAATAACTCATCTTATACATTCTTACAATAGACTGTGATAAATCAAAGCCAACAACAGAGGTTGCAATGTACACATCATATCCGGTTGAGGTTGCTTCTTTGTAGACAGCAACGTCTCCCCAGCTAAAGTAATTCTGCCCCCATGCGGACATATCACTTGTAAATACACAGAAGTCACCATATCCGTCATCGTCCGGTCCCAGTTCCATCTTAGAGGTATTGGTTATGTCGAATACCTTGAGGGTGGCACCACCACCGGCCCATTGGTCAGCACCTTGGTCATTGAGTGCCAAATAGGTATCATTTTCCACCTTAAATACATTGAAGCCAAGCAAGCGGTATTCGTGAGCAGCCGCATTCAAAGCTGTAACTTCCATGGATGTCGTAAAGATATTGAAGCGACTCTTCAAAGCCTCATCACTGTTTCCGTTTACCCACTTCGTATAACTGATGTAATGATCCGAATCGTCGGCCAATGAAGCACGCTGTATGGCAGGTGCGGCAGTCCAAGAACTTCCAGCCGGTCCGTAACGCAATTTATTAGGCTGATTGGCAGGAGTTACTAACTGACCATCCTGTAATTTCCAATAATAAATAGTCATATCATTAGGACCTGTACCATAAATATAAGCTGTACCGCTGGTTACATCACCTGCCACGCTCATGTTATATCCCAAATCTCCCGGACAACCATCACCGGCAGTATAGTCAAGCAGCAACTTATGTTCCTGATCTGCTTCAGAATAATAGAAGACCATGAAACCTGCACCGTAAATATTTTCACGGGAAGTAATCAAATGGCCGGCATCATCCGTACGAGCCTTCATCATAAACGATCTTGCTGCATCTATAGTCTTAACCGCTGCTCCCGTCTTCATGTCATACAGGTAGATAGGACCATTATATTCCTGAACTGCCAGATATTGACCGTATATTGCTAAGCCTGTATTATTGCGGCTTGCCAATCCCAGATCGGTACAGTTCTTTTCCCACACTTTGGAGAACTTGGTTTTAGGCGGTGTCGGTACCACACGAATCGTATTGTTATGACGATTTCCCAATGCATCGATTACTGTTATTTTATAAGGCTCAGTGAAATCCATTTCACCCCCAACTCCCGGAACAACATAACAATTATGCTCCACACTTACGGTGCAAATCAGACGGCTTACATCGAGCGGGTCTTCATCCGTGGTAGGAACTTTCACCGTAATTTCTTCTCCCTCTTCATAAGGACCTTTCTTGGTAGCATAAAACTCCGTCGGATTATCAGGTATCTGAATGGTTACATTAAGTAGACCATTCACTTGGCTTTCATGTGCTGTGCTCAAGTCAGGAGACTCACAGGAAACCAAGAGCACTGCCCCAAACAAACACGCTGTTGCTGCAATTCTATTAAGTATTTTCATAGCTTCATTTTTTTAATTATTTCCATTCGTCAAACTGTTCACAAGCAGGGTTCTGCTGAATTTCTGCAATAGGAATAGGGAAGCGATTGTATTTCTCCAGATAAACACGCGTTTTACCAGCATCACAATCCACAACATTGTATTCATATCCATCACCGACTTTTGTCGGCTTCACTCCTTCCATGTGAGTACCATTCAGGACTGTAGTTGCCAATCCCCAACGACGGAGATCCCAAAAGCGATGTCCTTCAAAAGCTAACTCTACCATTCTTTCGTGGCGGAGAAGTTTCATGAATTCAGTTTTTGTACTGGCTGATACTGCCGGCAAATCAACTCTGTCTCTTACTTCATTCAATGCTTCCAATGCTTCAGTAAGTTTATCTTGCATTGCCATTGCTTCCGCATAGATCAATAGAACTTCAGCATAACGCATATAATAGAAAGTCAGGTCAGTTCTACGCATTTGGCTCTTACTAATTTCCGGATCAAACAACTTACGCATATAGTAACCTGTGCAAGTAGTACCACCACCTAAACCATAGCCATCCACACTACCTTCGTATGTGTAAAGTGTTTCTCCTTTCCATTGACAACCATTATAAAGGATGGAAGCATAGAAACGTGGTTCACGGCCTTCATAGGGATTGGCAGCCATTTCAGGATTGTTCCAATCAAACTCTTTACCATCAGCCATCTGATAAGCCGATACCAACGTCTCTGTCGGACTGATTTCAGCATAGCCACCATCACTGGGCGGACAATTGAAATAATCAAAAGAATAATCCAACGTCTCGTAAACATAGCCAAACTCTATGACACTTTCATTATTTGCAACCGGTTTCGCTCTTCTATTCAGAAACAACTTCCCATAATCCTCATACAGTTCATACCCTTGCTTTTTCAATTCGGCAGCAGCATCGGAAGCATCTTTCCAACGCTCAGCATAGAGCATAGCACGAGCTTTCATTCCATAAGCTGCACCACTTGTCAACTTACCGGCCTCTACAGTACCTCTCAGAGGCAAATTTTTAGCTGCAAAGTCTAAATCCTCTGCTATGAAATCCCAACATTCATCCGGTGTACAACGCGCATGCTCCTTTTGTCCAAGTTCAGGTAACTGCTTGTACAGGATAAAACTAGCTCCATACCGCTTCGCCAAATCAAAATTAGCCACTGCACGGAAAAAACGGAATTCCGCCTCTGCACGTTTGGCAACCTCTTCAGTAAAGTTTTCACGGTGTTTTTCCAATCCTTCCAAAGCACGGCAACAAGTCAATTGCCAGGAATGCCTATTATTCCAGTTGTCAAAAAGATTACTGGCAGAAGTAATAGGAGTAGAACCGAATACAAACAAATTAGTATTGGCAGCCGGATTATTGGCTTTCAAAAGATCAGCGCATGCATCATCAGTGATTGAATAATATCCTCCGATCAAAGAATAAAAGCCATTAATATACAATTGCAGATTCGTTTCATTCGACCAAGTGATATCGTCAGGATAACTACTTGTCAGAACAGGATCAATATCACAACTACTCAGCGTGAAGCAAGCAGAAGCAAATACTGTTATTATCTTATTTACTGATTTCATTGTATTAGTTTTTTAGAAAGTTACATTTAATCCAAATTCATACGTACGCTGTTGAGGATAGTATCCCTGATTTACACTTGGCATTTCAGGATCCATATGCTCCAGATGAGATAAAGTAAACAGGTTACCACCGGCTACATAAGCACGAATTCTTTCAAAGCCAGCCTTTTTACTCCATTTCTTTGGTATGGTGTATCCCAACTGAATAGATTTCAGACGTACATAAGAACCATCTTCTACCCACCAGGAAGAGAATTTTCCACCATTTGATCTTGACTCGATTCCTAAACGAGGATATTTAGCATCAGTATGATCGGGACGCCAAGCACCTTCCACCAAATAATAAGGAGTATTTCCATCAGCATAGAAAGGACGTGTATAGAATGTATCATCACGAATTCCACTACTATACAATCCGCATAAATTTACATCAAACAGAGCTGCACCTTGCAACAACATATTGAAATCAAAACCTTTCCATTCAGCACCCAGATTCAAACCAAACATCATTTCCGGTGTATTGCTACGACCAATTGGAACCATATCCTGATCCCAGGTAATCTTACCATCACCATTAATATCTTTCAGTTTGATATCACCGGGTAATGTCGGACCGAAAACAGCACTATGAGCTATTTCTTCTTCCGACTGGAATAAACCATCTGCAACAAATCCCCAGTATCTTCCCATCGGGCCACCAGTAGCACGTTTATAATCAGGCACATTGGCATCTTCCGTCATTTTCAACACTTTGTTACGAGCCCAGGAAAGATTACCTCTTACATGATAAGTAAAATCTCTTATATGATTATTATGAGACAATACGAGCTCAAAACCACGGTTATCATGAGAACCATAATTGATATACGTTGGATAGTAAGATCCCAGCGATGGCGGGAAGTTTGCTGACTGAGACTCCAATGAACGGGTGGTCTTCATATAGAACACATCCAATTCAACACCCAATAAACCATTCCACATACTAGATTCGATACCAACATTATAAGTATCAGTCAACTGCCACTTCAAAAAAGGATTTACCGGGCTACTCAATCCCAAATATTTCTGGGGACTGGTACCGAATAATACTGTCGGGTCAGCCGATAAAGTGGCTGTAGAGAAATAAGTCATCGTATTACTAATGGCACGATCGCTACCTAAACGTCCTACAGATGCACGGATCTTCAGGTTTTCCATAAAAGGAACGGCTTCCTTAAAGAAATCTTCCTGAGAAAGTCTCCATCCTACTGAAACACCCGGGAATACACCCCATCTGTACTTTTTGGGAAGTGCTGTAGAAGCATCAATTCTGCTGGTGAACTCTAATAAATACTTATCATCATAAGAATAGTTCAGACGAATTACATAGCCGGCACGTTTAGCCTGACTGTGTCCGCCTTTTACCAAATCTTTATTCACCTCAAGACCATAGTTCAAATCCATGATATCAGTTATAGGAAAATCCGTTCTACCGGCAGACATACTGGACTCGTCTGTTCTGGAAAATTCATATAAGAATAATCCGGATATAGCATGCTTGCCAAATTTATTTGAGTATTCAAGAGCCGGTTGAATCGTATAGCCTTCACTTTCCGTGAACCACTGATTCAAAGAAACTTTATTAGCAATTCGGCCAGTCTCTACATTACCTTGACGGGTAGTCTGATTCCAACCATACACATCATAAGTCAAGAAGTACTTCTTCTGCATAGTATAATTCTTCAGATAAGAAGCATTCAACTTAACAGACAGCCCTTTCACAAAAGGCAGCTGATACTTCATAGCAATATTGCCCTGGAAATATGTCTTCTTAACATTATTGTTACCAGACAAATCTCTTGCCGCAATAGGATTGTTATTTCCATTACCAGCCGTATTTATACTGGCTATAGGCATTCCATCAGCCGTATAGGGCTTCAAGTAAGGATATGACAACAATGCTTGCTGGAAAATAGAAGCATACGAACCTACACCTGCAGAAGCACCTGGCTCATCCTGCTCGGAAACATAACCGGATAAATCAAGAGACAAATCAAAGTTATCAGTAATCTTTGCATCCATATTAGAGCGGAAATTATACTTATCATAAGAAGTACGTTTAATAATACCCTCCTGATTGTATGCACCGACTGAAGCAAAGAACTTAATTTTTTCCGTACCACCGGAAACTGAAACATTATTTGTATAAGTAGGAGCTGTATTACGGAATAACAAATCAAACCAGTCTGTATTTCCATAAATGTGCTCATTCTCTCCCGGATTAGTAATACGGTCTATTTCTTCAGGTGAGAATCTCAAGTTTTCCTCTGCAACTCCGTCCAAGAGTTGAGCCTTATTATACCAATAAGCATAATCCGGTCCATTCAGGAACTTCGGAAAATCAGTATTCTGACTCAATGTAAGTGATCCGTTATACGTTACGGTAGGCTTCTGAACAGCACCACGCTTCGTCGTAATCAAGATTACACCAGCAGCAGCGCGCACACCATAAACAGCCGCAGCAGTCGCATCTTTCAAAATAGTGATAGATTCTACTTCATCAGGAGAAAATGATGGAAAGTAATCGGTAATAACACCATCGATTACAATCAACGGGCTACCATCTCCGGCACCATTACCACGGATGTACAAGTTAGCACCATCGGCACCTGGCTGTCCACTGCTCTGTTTGGAAATCAAACCGGGCAAACGGCCGGCCAGCATACCGGAAAGGCTTCCGCTCGGTGCCATCTTCAGTTCCTTGTTATCCACCTGTGCAATAGCACCAGTCACATTTATTTTCTTCTGTGTACCGTAGCCTACTACTACAACTTCATCCAACAAATTAGCATCTTCCCTCAGAATGATCTTCAGAAGTTTTTTTCCTTTCAACTGCACTTTCTGAGTGATGTAGCCCACATAAGAGAAAGTCAAATGCGAATTCGCATTAGATACCATAAGTGAAAAATGACCATTTAAATCAGTAATAGCACCATTTGTTCCTCCTTCGGCAACAACTGATACACCAATCAACGGAGTGTCATTCTCATCAAACACATTACCCTCTACCTTTATCTGAGCATGTGCACTCATACTTACTAGAGAGAATAATAAAAATAGCAAACAAAGATACTTGTTTTTCATATTACCAAAATTTAAAATTAGGAATTGTTATTCTCGTTTCATACGACCTTAGTTATATCTTCTAAAATTTGCCAGCACTGGTAAAGTCCTCTGGGAACATGGAAACAACCTTTCCACTTTCCACCTTTCAGAGGCAATAACACCTCACCTCTTCTATTCAGATAACCATACCATTCCGGATATTCATTATCTTTGAAATGGCTCCATGTATATTCATGTACCTTTTCAAACCAATCAAGACATTGCTTATCTCCGGTCAGTTGATAACCTTTGAGCAATGAAATCAGAGTTTCAATATGAACCCACCACAATTTCTGATCCCATTCCAATTGTTGGGGTGGACATCCTTTACGATCCATGAAATAGTAGATACCGCCAAATTCTTTGTCCCAACCATAATCAAGCATCGTCAAAGTAATGTTCTTTGCCTTTTCAATCAAATCCGGACGGTTCAGACGTTTCCCAAGATCCATAATGAACCACATGGCCTCAATATCATGGCCCGGAGTAACCTGACGTCCTTCGAAAGAATCGGAAAGTTCTCCATTTGCCAGAACATTCTCTACAATAATGCCTCCAAGTTCCGGACGATAAAAGACTTCCATAACTTCATGGATACATACTTCCATCGTCTTTTCCAGACAACCCTTATCCAGCAAATGCTCTATTTCCATAGCCAAATTACATAGGATCATCGGTAAGGCAAAATTCTTCAAATCACGTGTGCCCGGATAAAGCTTATTCCATTTTCCCTTAGGATTGTTGGTCTTCGATAATACAATATCGAAAGTCTTCATTGCTATATCCGCATACTCCTGGTTTCCCGTAGCCAGGCTAAGTTGTCCAAATGCCATTACAGCAAAGGTGTATGAGAAGATATTATAAGGCTCCACCAAGGGACGTCCTGTACGATCAAGAGAAAAATACCAGTTATAATTTCCATCATGACCATATTTTTTCAGGAACTCACCTCCCTGAATAGCACAGTCCAACCATTCCTGGCGTTTCTCTACCTTATTATAAAGCATTGAAAACAACCATACTTCCCGGCCCTGTAACCAAATAAATTTGTCTGTGTCAAAAACATTCCCTTTCCGGTCCAGACAGGTAAAATACCCACCATGCTCGTGATCCTGGGAGTGCTCTAACCAGAAAGGAAGAACATTATCCAACAGTTCATCCTTATACTGATCCGCTAATTTCTTCAAATCCATAATTCTATTATTTTTTTAGATGAGAAACTGGAAACGTTTTTTATCCGGCATGCATATAAACCAGTTCCTCAATATATTGACACCTATTTATCTGTTGTATAAGTAATTACATCTCTTACCCAAATATCTGCTCCTTTCACTGGATTAGTCCATTTACAAGTCACTTTATATTTTCCGTAAGGCTGTTCGTAATTAAAAAACAGCTCATGTTTGCGATGGTTATACTTCAACGGTAACTTGCAGACTTCTACCAATTTATCATTGAAATATACTTCTAACTCTGCAACATAATCTTCAGGAACATTATCACCCTTGAGTTCTCCTTTAATAACAGCCCCTATACCGTCGAACTCCACAGTCGGAAAGTTAGCAATCCAATTATCCACAGTCACCTTCTTATCAAGTTTCAAACCTTCAAAGCTGATTTCCAATTTAGCAGGAACAGGCTTCTGAAAGTTAATTTTAACTTCATTCTCACCCACTTTTCCACCTTCTCTTTCTATCATCTGCAAAGCCTGTCCGTAACTCAACTCAGAACCTTTATTGAAGCTCACAGTATTATTGAAAGGCATATCTTCAACAATTGCCATTTCGGCCTTATATTTCTCCGGAAGGCGATTATAGCCAAGCATGGTTCCTAAAATGCCTCCGGAAGAAGCCGGATTACAGTCGGAATCTTGTCCTGCACGTGTAGAAATATCAATTGTTTTTTCAAAGTCGCCCTGACCGTAAAGCAATCCCAAAATGATATAGGCTCCGTTTACATAGGTTTCAATATTAAAAGGTACTTCAACACCATCTGGGCAGGCTATGTCATTAGTTCCCCATTTTTTCTCAATCTCTTCCCAGCACTTTTTCCAATCATCTGGATATTGTTTGTGCCAGTTTATAACATCGGTCATGCATGCATAAAAACGACTTTGCTGGGGGATCGCTTTCAAACCTTCCGTCACGATGTATTCAATATCATCACTTACATAAGCTAAAGAATACATGGCAGCTACGTATACTCCGCCATACCATCCATCACCGTAAGCCATGATATGTCCGATACGGTCACAAAAATCCACTGCACTATTCACCATACCCGGCGACATAATACCTGCAAAGTCAGCTTCAATCTGAAAATCCAAGCAATTGGCATGAGGATTGTTTTTCCAATATCCACTGGCATGGGGGGACAAACCTTGCAACAGGTTATAACGAGCCTGCTGGTTTGCATGACACAACGGATATTCTTTAGCTAAGAATGCTGCCGCAAAAGAATCGACAGGAGCATCCAATCCACACCTTTCAAAAGTCTCTACAAATGTCAGATCTACGTAAACATCATCATAAAGACCACCTCCACCATCAAACCATTTCTTGATTTCCCCATTTCCCCATGGTATAACCACAGAATCAGGAATCATGGTTGACAAATACTGAAACTCTGTTGGACCGCCATAGGTACATCCCAAGATTTGTCCGGCCCAAGCTCCCTTTACCTTATCGAATAACGTGTCTTTCGATAGGGTGAGGTTCAGGTTCTCCTTCTGAGAAGTACCGCACGAACACAATGCTGCTATAAGACAGCCACTCAATAAATAATTTCTAATCTTCATTATATATAATATTAAGGTCAATTTTTATTTTTCATCCAATAGCGTTCAATCTCTTCCAAAGACTTTCCTGTGGTCTCGGGAACAAGTTTCCAAACTATCAGCATATAGGGTACACACATGATTGCAAACAGAATGAATGTTCCGGCGGGGGTAAGATTCTGGAGCATCCAGGGGGTTAACTGTCCAATCAAGTATGTACCTATCCATAAAGCAAAGCCGGCAATGGACATGGCAAGCCCGCGTACCCGGGTCGGATACATTTCAGAAAGAAGCACAAATACCACAGCACATATAGACACTGCACAACAAAATACATAGAAGAGGAAAAAGATTAAAAGGAAAATGCTGGAGATACCCCAGGACTCACCATAAATAAAGTAAGTTGCAATCAGTACTAAAGAAATCACCATACCTGATACGCCATAATAAACCAACTTTTTACGCCCCACTTTATCAATAATAACAAGAGCCAATACAGTAGTCAATGTATTCACCAATCCCACTAAAACCTGATAGAACAAAGAATCACCTCCGGATAAACCTGCATTTTCAAAAATAGAAGGTCCATAATATAAAACGGCATTCACACCCATAAACTGTCCCAACACAGCAATACATACACCGATAATAACAGCTTTCCTTATACCAGGTTGCAACAAGAGCTTCCATTCTGATTTAGACTCGGATGATAGTACAGACTTAGTCTCTGTCAATTGAAATAAAGCTTCCTTAGAAGAGGTATAAATTCTCTCAAGAATATTTGTAGCTTTTTCTTCTTTCCCTTTCAGTATCAGCCAGCGAGGACTCTCAGGTATGAAAAAGATTATAATGAAAAACATGATTGCAGGCAATGTTTCCATACCTAACATACCTCTCCACACCTCCGATACAAATACCAGGTTCCACCATCCTGTACTAACATCCGGATTACTCATAGAATAGCCTAAAAGCTGGTAATTAACGAGATAAGCTCCTAAGAAACCGATTGTAACCGCCAATTGATACAGAGAAACCAAACGTCCGCGATATTGCGCTACAGCCACTTCTGAAATATAAAGTGGAGAAATGATAGAAACAACCCCTATCCCAACACCACCTATAATCCGATAGATAACCAGTTGATTAAAGTCTGTAGATACAGCACAACCAATAGCCGATGTAGAGAATAAAATAGCTGAAAGGATCATAGTAGATTTTCGCCCAAACTTATCACTCAAAATACCAGCAAAAAGCACCCCAATGATAGAACCGATCAATGCACATCCTACATACCATCCTTGTTGCAAAGCATCCAACCCGAACTGTTCTGTTACCTGCGCAATGGTACCGGAAATTACGGCAGTGTCATATCCAAACAGAAAACCGCCCAAAGCCGCTACTACCGAAAGGAAAACTAAATAACCTAAATTAATTGTCGACTTCATATTTATTTTATATTAAAGTATTCTTTATATCTATCATACAAGTGTCCCGCCTGTAAGTAAGCTGATTGTGGACTCATAAAGTGAGAAAATTCAAAAGTTATGGCTTTATCATAGTCGGCCCGTTTTGCAGCTTCCAACTTCATCCGGAGTTTATCAAACTTTATCGGTAAGAAGTTGATTGGCATATCACGATCAAATGTTTCTGCATTCGTCCAACATTTCATACCATATTTATCCGCCAGCTTTTTATTCACTGTAAAAAAAGCATCCAATTCATCATAATCAATGTGCCCATCCTGAAAAGCACAAGCATCAACTACTTCGTGAATCCCATCAAAAATCTCATTCCACTCTCTTTCATGTTCCTGAACTGAAACTGCATCTTCTTTAGTTAACTTGTCAGTCCCCATCACAGCCTTTTTTCCGTCAATCCAAGGAGAAATAAAAGTAGGAAGACCTCCAGAGACATTCTTGCATTGTTTTCCCATTGCCCTGAAAGCATCAATAGCCCCTTTAGTCTTACGGCTAATCTCGCCACTGATATACCATCCGCCAAAACTTTTGTATTTTTCACCGTATTGTTTCCAGACTTCATCAATAACGTATTTATTATCTTCAATCTCCCAAGATAAATCACCCGTATCCCAATACTTCCCGGAATCATACAAACCGAAATAAAATTTCATCTGATATTTCTCCGCCAAACGGAGATACATATCGACCAAGTCGAAAGATGGCATATAGCATCCTTTACCAAGCAAATATTTAGAAGGATAAGTAATGAACTTGCGATAACCGGAACGAATCATAATAACAGTATCAATCCCAATACTTTTCATGTGGCGAAAATCCTGCTCCCACTCTCTTTCACTCCAATTCTGATGAGGAATATCATGAGAAATTTCATCTAAGAAGGTTCCTGTTATTTTCAATCCATTATTCTTAGGAATAATAAATTTATCAGTTTCACCACCGGGCGATGAAGAGAAAGATATCACTTCTTTCTCTTCAGTTGCCAGCAATCCAGGAGCTACTAAGGCGGAAGCTCCTGCCAGTGCGGCCTTTTTCAAAAAATCTCTGCGATTGCTTGTTTTCATAGCTTTCTTCTGTATAATATATATGTTAACCTATTGAATTCTAAGTTTAACCTTTATTATTATAGAGGTTATTATATTTATAACACAGTGCAAATATAGATATATTTATTAAATAAACAATAGATAATAAATTATTTTATTATTAAATTCTTATTATTCGATGCATTTAATTATATATAGCCATATTATTAATTAATAATAACGAGGTAAAAGAAAAGAAACGCAAACTAAAGATAAAAAAGGAATAAGGAAAAAGGAGAGTTCAGCAATTATCAACTAAATAAAAAGAAGAAATAATATTCTTTTTCACATAGAAAGGTTGATATTAATAAAATTATTAAGTATCTTTGTTGACAATAATGAAATTAACAAAGAGTATGTATCAGCAATTCCTAAAAGAAATAGAAATGGGGTCTAAAAATGCCCTTATAAAAAAAAGGATTATCACCTATTATATATATAATGGTAGTTCTACAATTCCTGATCTCTCTAAGGAGTTAGATCTGAGTATCCCTACTGTCACTAAATTAATAGGTGAAATGTTCGATGAAGGTTATATAAATGATTATGGGAAACTGGAAACAAGCGGAGGACGCCACCCGCATCTATACGGCTTGAATCCTCAATCCGGTTACTTTATTGGAGTAGATATAAAAAAATTCTCCATCAATATCGGATTAATCAATTTCAAAGGAGATATGGTAGATCTCAAAATGGACATTCCTTATAATTTTGAGAACTCTTTGGAAGGAATGAACGAGCTTTGTAGCCTTATTCTCAATTTCATCAAGAAACTTTCAATTGACACTGAAAAGATTCTTAATATCAATGTCAATGTATCAGGTCGGGTAAACCCAGAATCCGGATATAGTTTCAGCCAGTTTAATTTTGAAGAACGTCCTCTTGCAGATGTATTAAGTGAAAGACTAGGATATACTGTCACAATCGACAATGATACACGAGCAATGACCTATGGAGAATACATGCAAGGATGCGTTAAAGGAGAAAAAGATATTATTTTCGTAAATGTCAGCTGGGGATTAGGAATCGGAATCATTATAGATGGAAAAATCTACAAAGGAAAATCAGGATTCTCAGGAGAATTTGGGCATATCAGCACATTTGATAATGAAATCATCTGCCACTGTGGAAAGAAAGGTTGTCTGGAAACAGAAGCTTCCGGCTCAGCATTACACCGTACTCTGCTGGAACGAATAAAGAAAGGAGAAAATTCTATTTTATCCGAACGGATTAATATGGAAAACCCATTAACATTAGATGAGATTATAGCAGCAGTAAACAAGGAAGATGTGCTATGCATTGAAATTGTCGAAGAAATCGGGCAAAAATTAGGTAAACAAATTGCCGGTCTTATAAATATCTTTAATCCCGAGTTAGTAATAATCGGAGGAACATTATCTCTAACCGGAGACTACATTACGCAACCTATAAAAACAGCAGTACGGAAATACTCCTTAAACCTCGTGAATAAAGACTCAGTTATCACGACATCCAAGTTAAAAGATAAGGCCGGCATTGTAGGTGCATGCATGCTGGCACGAAGCCGAATGTTTGAAGGTGCTAATTAAACCTCCAACATTCGTTTCATAAACACAGCCGCACCTTCCAAGTCGGAGGGTGCAGGCGCCCATGGCGCAATATCTTCGGGAGGAAGTGGTTTATAAGGGCCACTTTTGATTTCAAAAATCACAGTGCCTGGCTCTAAAGCAATAATACTATGCCAAGTACCGGAAGGAATCTCCACCCCATAAACTCCAGCCGATGGATTTAGGTTAACTTTTTCTATTACATTACCTAAATCATCATAAAAGAAAGTCAACAGACTTCCACGTAATACTACATAAGTCTCCTCTTTATCAGTGTGACGATGAGGAGGAAGATACGTTCCCGGCTCTAATGCGTTAAGCAAGCGATGAATAGGAGAGTCCAATGATTCATGAAAATTATAATTCATACGCAAACGAGAACTCTCTCGTGCTTCATGGGACACACTATCCAACAGTTCTTCTGAAATCAACTTCATCATTACTTCAATAATTGGGCAAACTTTCCTGGAAGGTTTGCCTTATCAGATACTATAGTAAGCTCTTTACCATCAGCATTCACTAAAAATGCCGCTTTTTGAGAAGCTACAACAGAGGTCATATCCTTAAGATCTCCCTCTACAAAAACACAACCGGAGAAAAAAGGAACAATAATTTCCTTTGTCTTTCCATTCCAGTTCACATAAATTGTTTGCATAGGACAATAAGTCTTATATCCGGCAACAGTAAGGTGTTGCATCAATTTACGTTCCAATCTTGGCGCTGTGTACAATACATACCAGCTACGCGAATTTTCATCCATCATCATATCGTTGTTTGCTTTTTCCATCCTTTTAATAAATCCTTTATAAACAATATCCATCCAACACTACCAACACCAGCCAAAAATACGAAACCTATCAGAATCATGGGCTTGCTAGGCTTAGACGGACGCAAAGGAACCGTCGCTGGCTGAACAACAGTATATACCGGAGTAATTTCTTGTACTTTAGCTTTTGCCATCTGTAACTGTTGGGCAACTTGAGTATATACATTATATGCTAAACTCATCTCATTTTGCAAACGCTCCTGCTCAGCACGATAACTTAACAAAATAATATTTTGATTGGCATCTACAAAAGATGCATACTTACTTTGGGCATCCGTATAATTAGCTTTTGCTTCTGTATATAATTTCTCGGTAAAAGCCAAATCATGACGAGCTTTATTAGTTCGATATTCAGTTATATAATTCTGAAGGCGGTGCATTACTGTATCGGTTAATGAAGCAGAAATTAAAGGATCCTGCATTGTTACCGTCAAGGTAGTAACACCTGTCTTCTTATCAACAGAGACAGCAATACGTTTACTTAGCGCTTCGGCAATGTCTGCTTCATCTTTTGTTAATCTAAAAGGATCCAGTGTGCCAGTTCCTTCTACTTCATCATCCTTAAATAAAGAGATGGTCCAACCCAAAACTTTAAAAGGAGCAGAAATAATAGCACCCCACCAAGGAGCACGCTGATGTTCGTCCAAGTAAACATACAGTGTAGTATCTACCTTTTCTTTATCATCTTTGACCTTTACATCAAACAACTCAGTCAGAAACGGAGTAGAACTTACGATATCCGGATAAAGATCCGGATAAAGAGCATCTTCTCCAACAGAAGAGCCCATATTGATTCCAGCCATAGCAGCCAACGCTCCCATGCTACCTCCTGAAGTTTTCCCAGTGCTTTCTGGTGCTAACGTTACGCTAGTGGAATATTCTCTGGGAATGCTAAATGCAACAACCAGTCCTATTAACGCAGCATATCCACACGCTTTAAAAACCAATTTTCGCTCTGCCCAAACTTTCTTGGCAAGTTCAATCAAGTCTATTTCCTGTTCCTCTGGTTGTTGAGGAAGTGTATTCAGTTTTTTTTCTTCACCCATAATCCAAATTACTTAAAAGCGTTAGCCATAGTTGCTACCATTGCTGCAATTGTAGCAGTTGTACTACTAATACCCAAAATTTCAGCCATCGCCATATGCTTCTTTTCAGCCTTGCTGGGAACGATAATTTCACATCCCGGTTCTATAGCACTGGCATTTCTTGCCTTCAGACGAGATACCGTACCATTCATGTAAACCACATAAACTTTCTTCTTCTTTGCCATATTGCCATAACCACCCGCCTGATTAATGTAGAATTTCAGATTCTTTCCTTTCTGATACACTACGGTATTAGGATACATGACCGAACCACTGATTTTCACAGTATTCACATATTCCGGAATATACAGTACATCTCCCTCACGCAAAACCAAATCAAAATCAGACTTTGGATTGGCTAAAGCTTTCTCCAGATCAATACCTACAGTATAGGTCTCTGACAGATTTAATTTCTGTATAGATATGGAGTCCTTTCCCTCACCATTCTGAGCCATACGGATAGCGTCATTCTGACGACGTCTTTCCTCATCGGACAATTTACGGATTAAACGAGCTCCTTTTACATAAGCATCCGGAGTTACACCACCAGCCTTGCTAACCAAGTCAGACAAGCGTTCATTCTTCTTCAATAAAGAATAGCTACCAGAGAAAAGTACTTCACCAGCAACAACCACATTCTGTTGCCTACGATAAGCAGGACTTCTACGAATATAAACAGCATCAAAGGGCTCTAAATAGAAGTTCTCCGCATTTCCTCCAACAATAAAACCATCTTTTATATCAAAAGTAAATGTTTTACCTAAAACACTACTGAATGAAGTGCTCTTAGGATCTTTAATACGACGAGTTACCTCAACCCTTGTTGTAGCAGCTTCTTCCAACAAACCACCTGCCTGAACAAGTAAATCTTCAATAGTCATATTCTTAGAAAAAAGGAAAGTACCCGGATTAGCAACTTCACCATAAATTGCAACCGTTTCTTCTTCTTTCAGGTCAGTAATACTTGGGATATACAGAATATCATTTTTCTGCAAAGGAATATCAGCAATTGTCCCATTTAATAGTCCTCCTAAATCAATAGCAATGATTTCATGAGACAGGTCTTCATGCTCTCTATCTATAATTACTCTATTCAGGAAAGCATCTCCACGCAATCCTTCAGCTTTCTTTATTAATTGTTTCACCGTATTTACTGTACCGTCTAGTTGATATAAACCGGCACGATAAACAGCACCACGAACTTCTACACGATTTTCAAAACGATCCAGTACAGCATCTATCGTAATCATATCTCCATCATCCAAACGGAAAACAGAGTAATCCATTTCATCTACATTAAAGACCTGATGTTCACGTCCACTCTTACGCACAAGACGAATGGCTTTTTTATAAGCATCACCAGTAAAACCACCTGCATAATTTAATATGGTAGCAACAGTCTCTGTAGGTTTCATCTCATAAAACATCGGTCTTTTGACTTTACCCACAATCTCAACCAGAGACTGATAAGGATCTACAATGATCACGTCACCTTCCTGAAGGCGTATATCATCCTTCATTTTACCTTTCATTATAAAGTCGTAAACATCCAGATCAGCAAAGGTTTTACCATCGCGTACCACTTTAATACTACGTAAACTACCGATACGGTTTACACCACCAGCACGATATAAAGCGTGAAATACAGTGGAAAATGCAGATAAGGTATAAGTTCCCGGTACAGAAACCTCACCCATAATATTAATTTGTATCGTACGAATGTCACCCAATGTCAATTTTATCTCAGAGTTGGGCTCAGTACCTGAAATTCCAGAATAGATCTTAGAAAACTCACGTTGCAAAAAAGAGTTCGCCTCTTTTACAGTCATACCACTAAGATGAACGGGACCTAAACCACGGACTAAAATAGTTCCTTCGGGAGAAATCGTCTGACGAATTGTATTTTCTGAAGCTCCCCAGATATCTATAATAACTTCATCACCCGGGCCTAAACGGTAATTTACCGGAGTAGCCAGATTTGCACTCGGCTCAAAAGAAAGGTTTCTATTAGAAAATAAACTATGACCAAAAATATTGCTTCCTGGTGCTTCAGGAGTAGCTTTCGCATCACGTTTTAAATCAATTATTTCTTTCTGTTCTTCTAATTCTGCTTCTTCATAAGAAGTACCTCTAATAGCTTTCCCGTCTGTCATTAAAGAAGTACGTTCTCGAAGTTGAGAGGGTTTGTTTTCTACTCCATCTGCAGCAGTACTATGCTCGGCATATTTTTTTTGTATACGAGCAACCTGTTCTTTGGTTACTCCTCTACGCAATAGCTCAGTAGTCATTTGCTTTTGCGATTTGCCAGTTCTCTGTGCTTCTTTCACATATTGAACCACCTGATCATCCGACATTTGCTGGGCCATAACGCCCCCTACAAGGATGAAGATTGAAAAGAATAGTGCTATTAATCTACGCATAAGATATTTGATTAATCTTTAAAATTCCTACAGTTAAATATAAATCGGGCACAAAGGTAGCACATTATTTCAGAACGCCCATTTATTTTACATCGAAATTTCGGAAAAAGAATTAAAAACTCCATTCAGCCGTTCAGGCATCCGCACAAGACTCAGAAAAATATGAGATTATTTTTTTCATTTTGTTAATTATTACCGCTGAATCCTGCATGCAATTATTTTCCGTTAAAGTATTAATCTGCTCGCAAATCATAGTATAATCAATGAAATATCCTTTGCTTTTCCTTATTTTTTCATAGCTGGTGGGCAGTGTATCTTCTACTGCATCATCTTCAAACACATAGATTTCACCATTCTCACCCAAATTCCCCGTTTCCAATATCAACTGACAAGCTTCCGATACAGTCATTAAACTGCGAGGGGCATCAGGATATACATCACTGAAGCGAACTACAAATAATTTAGTAAGACTATTTTCCTGCACTACTTTGCGAGATAATCCCTGTACGTACATTTCAGCCAAACATTTACTATACCCCATAGCATGCACCGGACAGAAAGCATGATCTGTAGAAATTATCATACATTTTTTAATTTTGTATTTTACAGACAAATCCGCAACAGTCTTTGTTCCTAAAATATTCACCTGTATAGCTTCAGAAGCATAATCTTCAAGCATGGCAACGTGTTTATATGCTGCAGCATGAAAGACTAACTGCGGCATACACTCTCTGAAAATAGCCTCCATACGAGTATAATTTGTAACATCTGCTACTAATACCCGTACTTCGAGATTCTTCCAATGGTCAGACAATTCCAATTGAATATCGTACAAAGGAGATTCAGCCTGATCAACCAATATCAACTGATATGGATTTAGCGCCGCCAACTGGCGAACGATTTCCCGCCCTACAGTACCAGCAGCACCGGTTATCAATATTCGATGTCCCTCAACATAAGCCGCTATTTTACGGATATCAACCTGAATTGGTTCACGACGAAGCCAATCTTCTATATGGATATCTTTTATAATTCCATCATCCAAACAATCGCTCAAGGGAGGCACTGTCATCACATGAATATCCTGAGCTAACATTTGTGCTACTATACCAGACTGTTCCAAATCCACCAACTTATCAGGTGAAGCAATAATCGTACGTACATTCTTCCTTTTTAAGTGTTCAAATAACATCTTATCATTAGCATATACCCTACATCCCATGGTGTGTTTGCCTATCATCCACGGCTCATCAGAAATAAAACCACATACACGATAATGATTATTTCTACTTACACGCATAGATTTTGCTATATTCACTCCAGTTCCACGAAAGCCATAAATAAACACATTCACACAATGCCGAATATCAAAAGACAAAACTTCATGCAACATTTTCACCAAAATGCGCAGACATGCCATGAATATGAAGTTAAGAATATATGCTATAAAAATTATTCCACTGGGTAATGTTTCTCCCAAACCAAAAGCTGACCAGCAAAAATTTCCTACCCCCAGTACTCCATAGCTCAATGTAAGAGATATAAACACTCTATAGATATCCACAAACGAAGAAAAACGAATAACTCCAACATATGTATGAAAGACAGAAAAGAAACACAGATTACAAAACAAAGAGAAAAAAATCATCCATACATACAATGACATCTTATATATTATAGAAGATACCCCGAGCTGAAGGATACATGCTAAAAGCATGGAAATCATTATCAAACAAATATCAATAGCCAATATAGTCCACTTGGAGGCAATACGGGATGAAAGATTCTTATAATATATCTTCAAATTCATAATTATTGTCAGATTTTAGGTTGACAGTAAGATTTGCAAAGATGTATTTTTTATATTGATAAAACAATTATTTTAGAAGGAAAAATGACAGAGCAAATATAGAAAACCATTTTAAGAAAGATTTTTTCAAAAAAAAACCTTTTTCTTTTCGTAATTTCAAAGAAAGATGTAATTTTGCACCCCGTAAATGAAAAGTCACTGCCGCTATAGCTCAGTTGGTAGAGCAACGCATTCGTAACGCGTAGGTCGCCAGTTCAAGTCTGGCTAGCGGCTCAAAGGAAAGGAGATGCTTATGCATCTCTTTTTTTATTTCATAGATTCTTCTTACCTTTGCCTGACTAAAGAAAACTGTAGAAACCGATGAAAAAGAAGACAAAAAGAATTCTCATAGGAGGATTGACAGCCCTGTTCCTTATTGGTGCAGCTTGTGCCGGAACATTCTATTATTATTTATTCTATCCACAGTTTCATCCCTCCAAAACAGCTTATATTTATATCGACAAAGACGATACACCGGATTCCATATATAACAAGGTAAAAAAACAGGGACATCCGAAAAGTTTTTCAGGCTTTCTCTGGATGGCTAAATGGCGTGACTACAATTCAAACATCCACACTGGATGCTATGCCATCCGTCCAGAAGAGAGTGTTTACCACGTCTTTAGTCGTTTATATAGAGGATATCAAGAACCTATAAATCTGACCATTAGCAATGTGCGTACTTTAGATAGACTTGCTCGCAGCGTAGGTAAACAACTTATGATTGATTCTACTGAAATTGCAGTAATAATGAACGACTCGCTATTTCAAAAGAAAATGGGATATACAAAGGAAACAATGGCCAGCCTGTTCATTCCCGAAACTTATCAAGTATATTGGAATATGAGCGTACAGGATTTCTTTGACCGTATGAAGAAAGAACATGAGAAATTCTGGAATCAGGAACGACTAGCCAAGGCCACAAGCATAGGCATGACCCCGGAAGAAGTATCGACGCTCGCCTCTATTGTAGAAGAAGAAACAAATAACAATGAAGAAAAGCCCATGGTTGCAGGTCTCTACATAAATCGTTTAAATAAGGGTATGCCCTTACAGGCCGATCCCACCATAAAATTCGCACTTCAAGATTTCGCTCTAAGAAGAATTACGAATGAGCACCTGAATGTAAAGTCACCCTACAATACTTATCTAAATGCCGGATTACCACCGGGACCGATACGTATTCCTTCAACCATCGGCATTGATGCTGTGCTGAATTATGCAAAGCACAATTATATTTATATGTGTGCCAAAGAGGACTTTTCAGGTACCCATAATTTTGCTTCCAATTACACTGATCATATGAAAAATGCTAGAAAATATTGGAATGCTTTAAACGAAAGAAAGATTTTCAAGTAAAATCGTAATAAAATAAAAGCAAAAGGCTATATTTGCGAGTGAAAAACGCAGATTATTTTCTTATTAATAATCCATGACTAACATTAAAACAATCAGATATGAGCAAGCAACTCTTACTTGGCGATGAAGCCATTGCACAAGCTGCATTAGATGCCGGACTCTCAGGTGTTTACGCCTATCCCGGCACTCCTTCCACGGAAATAACAGAATACATCCAAATGGCACCCATTACGGCTGAACAAAATATTCACAGTCGTTGGTCTTCTAACGAAAAGACCGCAATGGAAGCCGCTTTGGGTATGTCATTTGTTGGTAAACGAGCATTAGTCTGTATGAAACATGTAGGTATGAATGTAGCTGCCGACTGTTTTATCAATTCAGCCGTTACCGGTGTAAAAGGTGGATTAATCGTAATAGCAGCGGATGATCCCAGCATGCACTCTTCACAAAATGAACAAGACAGCCGCTTTTACGGTGATTTCTCACTTATTCCCATGTACGAACCAAGTAATCAGCAAGAAGCGTACGACATGGTTTATAACGGCTTTGCATTCTCTGAAAAAATCGGCGAACCGATATTATTGCGTATGGTCACTCGTCTCGCCCACTCTCGTTCAGGTGTAGAGCAAAAGGCTCAACAAGTCCAGAATGAAATATCTTTCAGTGAAGACCCACGCCAATTTATCCTATTACCAGGTAATGCACGCAAACGTTACAAAGTTTTGTTGGAACGTCAGGCTGAATTCATAGAAGCCTCTGAAAGTTCTCCATATAATAAGTATATAGATGGTCCTAACAAAAAAATGGGTATCATAGCTTGCGGTATCGGCTACAACTATCTGATGGAAAACTATCCTGACGGCTGTGAATATCCTGTATTAAAGATTGGGCAATACCCATTGCCCAAGAAACAACTTCTACAGCTGGTAGAAGCCTGCGATGAGATTCTGGTATTGGAAGATGGACAACCTTTCGTTGAGAAACAGTTGAAAGGTTATCTCGGCATTGGCGTTAAAGTAAAAGGACGTCTGGATGGCACATTGCCACAGGACGGTGAATTAAATCCGGACAAGGTAGCGCGCACCGTAGGAAAAGAAAACAAATCAGAGTTTGGAGTGCCTTCTCTTGTAGAAATGCGTCCACCTGCACTTTGCGAAGGTTGTGGACATCGTGATATGTATACTGTACTGACGCAAGTACTAAAAGAAGAATATCCAACTCATAAGGTATTCAGTGATATCGGTTGTTATACTTTAGGAGCCAATGCGCCATTCAATGCCATCAATTCATGTGTAGACATGGGGGCATCCATTACAATGGCAAAAGGCGCCTCTGATAGCGGTCTTCACCCCGCAGTGGCAGTCATCGGAGACTCAACTTTTACCCATTCCGGCATGACAGGACTTCTAGACTGTGTCAATGAAAATGCTAATGTTACCATTGTCATCTCAGACAATGAAACTACCGCTATGACAGGCGGTCAGGATTCCGCCGGCACAGGACGTATCGAAGCAATCTGCGCTGGTATCGGCGTAGCTCCTGAACACATTCGCGTAGTAGTTCCCCTTAAAAAGAATTATGAAGAAATGAAACAGATTATCCGTGAAGAAATCGAATATCGTGGTGTATCTGTTATTATACCACGCAGAGAATGCATTCAAACTTTAGCACGTAAAAAACGAAACAAGTAAAACCATGAAAAAAGATATCATACTTTCCGGCGTTGGTGGACAAGGCATCCTCTCTATCGCCACAGTAATTGGTAAAGCCGCCCTTAAAGACGGATTATATATGAAACAAGCGGAAGTACATGGCATGAGCCAACGTGGCGGTGACGTACAATCCAATTTACGTATCAGTGATCAACCTATTGCCTCTGATCTTATTCCTTCAGGCAAATGCGATTTGATCATCTCACTTGAACCCATGGAAGGATTACGCTATCTCCCCTATTTAAGTTCTGAAGGCTGGCTGGTAACTAACGAAACTCCGTTCGTTAATATCCCCAACTATCCGGCAGAAGCTGATGTGCGGGCAGAGTTGGATAAATTGCCCCATAAAATCGTTCTGAATGTGGATAAGGTAGCTAAAGAAATTGGTTCTATTCGCGTAGCAAATATTGTTTTGCTTGGGGCTACCATTCCCTTTCTAGGAATTGACTATGAGAAAATACAAACCAGCATCCGCGAAATCTTCGAACGCAAAGGCGAGGCTATTGTAGAGATGAACCTCAAAGCACTGGCTGCCGGAAAAGAAATTGCCGAAAAATTAATGTAAAGACCCTCCAAAACAAACTACCATGAATAACAAATACTGGGAAGAAGACATAGAGACCATGAGCCGTGAGAAGTTGCAGGAATTGCAACTTCAGCGGCTTAAAAAGACGATAAGTATTGCAGCTAATTCACCGTATTACAAAAAAGTGTTCCAAGAACATAATATCACAGCTGATAGCATTCAAAGCCTTAAAGATATTCGAAAAATCCCATTTACTACTAAAGCTGATATGCGTGCCACCTACCCTTTTGGTCTAGTTTCAGGTAATATGCAGGAAGATGGGGTACGTATTCATTCTTCAAGTGGAACAACCGGTACTCCGACTCTGATTGTTCATTCTCAGCACGATCTGGACTCTTGGGCAAACCTGGTAGCACGCTGTCTCTATATGGTAGGCATACGCAAAACGGATGTTTTCCAGAATAGTTCCGGATATGGTATGTTCACCGGAGGATTAGGTTTCCAATATGGAGCAGAACGTTTGGGAGCACTGACAGTTCCTGCTGCTGCCGGAAACAGTAAGCGACAGATTAAATTCATTACTGATTTCAAAACAACTGCGCTTCATGCTATTCCCAGCTATGCTATTCGCCTGGCAGAAGTCATTCAAGAAGAAGGTATAGATCCGACAAGCACCAGCTTAAAAACACTTGTCATTGGTGCTGAGCCTCATACAGATGAACAACGGAAAAAGATCGAACGTATGTTAGGTGTTAAAGCTTATAACAGCTTTGGTATGACGGAAATGAACGGCCCTGGAGTTGCTTTTGAATGTCAGGAACAAAACGGCATGCACTTCTGGGAGGATTGCTATCTGGTTGAAATTATTGATCCTGAAACAGGAGAACCTGTTCCAGATGGAGAAATTGGTGAGTTAGTATTGACCACTCTCGACCGCGAGATGATGCCGCTTCTACGGTATCGCACCCGAGATCTCACCCGTATTCTTCCCGGAGAATGTCCATGTGGACGCACCCACCTACGTATTGACCGTATTAAAGGACGTAGCGATGATATGTTCATCATTAAGGGAGTTAACATCTTCCCAATGCAAGTAGAAAAGATATTGGTACAATTCCCACAATTAGGCAGCAATTATCTAATCACACTGGAAACAGTAAACAACCAGGATGAAATGATTGTGGAAGTAGAACTCAGCGATCTCTCTACTGATAATTACATTGAATTGGAAAAGATACGCAAAGAGATCACACGTCAATTGAAAGACGAGATATTAGTGACTCCCAAACTGAAACTAGTGAAAAAAGGCTCCTTGCCACAAAGCGAAGGAAAAGCAGTCAGAGTAAAAGACCTACGTCAAAATCACTAATTCTTTCAAGAGATCACTCTCTCTACATAAAAAAACATCCCATGAAGCGAAATAAATTCATGGGATGTTTTTTTTATGTAATAACTCCAAAGATGACGAAGTAGCATTAAAAGAAAAAAGGAACGGTAATCAACCAAGATTACCGTTCCCCTTTATAAAAAAGCCGCACCGATGATGTGATGAAACTCCGAATGACATGATTTGAGCGCTCGTCCTCTTTGTAATCCACTGACTCAAAGGTTACCCCGAAGGGCGTGGCCCGCCATTGAGAAGCGAAGCTTGTCTCGGTATTTCATAATAGTTTGATGAGTTTCCCGATCCAATCAATGCGGCTATATTTTCTACAACAAATGTAGTAAGTTTCCGTCAAAGAAACAAGGAAAAACATGATTTTGTTTCCTTCAGACAAGACATTTTATATAATATCTCCCCTAGTATAAGCAAAAAGTGCCGATTACTCATTCGTAATCAGCACTTTGTCAATTATTTGCTAAATAAACTTAAGCAGCTTTTGCTTTAGCTACGATAGCCTTGAAAGCTTCCGGATGGTTCATCGCTAAATCAGCCAAAACTTTACGGTTGATTTCGATTCCTGCTTTGTGCAAAGCACCCATCAGCTTAGAATAAGACATACCTTCCAAACGAGCTGCAGCATTAATACGCTGAATCCACAAAGCGCGGAAGTTTCTTTTCTTGTTCTTACGGTCACGGAACGCATAAGTCAGACCTTTCTCCCAAGTATTCTTGGCAACGGTCCATACGTTCTTTCTTGCACCAAAGTAGCCTCTGGTTAATTTCAAAATTTTCTTTCTTCTTGCTCTTGAAGCAACGTGATTTACTGATCTTGGCATAGTTTTACTAATTTTTGAATGTTAGCGCCATTACTTCACGCAACGGACTTAAAGCTAATGCATTCGGTTAATACTTTAAAATACTTTGTACGCTTTTTACTTCATTGCTAAGAGTTCCTTAACTTGGCTTACGTTTGTCACGTCAACTGTAGTTGAATGGCACAAGTTTCTTTTTTGCTTCTTAGTTTTCTTAGTCAAGATATGACTGTGAAAAGCGTGCTTTCTTTTGATTTTACCTGTTCCGGTAAGAGTAAATCTCTTTTTAGAACCGGAGTTAGTCTTCATCTTTGGCATCTTACTTATTTTTAAATTATTTAAATTATATGGCAACGCACTATACCTGTGGCGTTACTCATTTCTTTTTTATTCTTCTGTTTCAGCCGGAGCCGCTTTCGATCCTTCTACGGATTTCGGTGCTGCAGGCTTCTTTGGTGCCTCTTTCTTTTTTGGAGAAAGCTGAATGGTCATTCTTTTCCCTTCCAATATCGGCATTTGGTCTACTTTCGCATAGTCTTCCAAATCATTGGCAAATCGCAGCAACAATACCTCCCCTTGTTCTTTAAACAAGATTGAACGACCTTTAAAGAATACATAGGCTTTCACCTTATCACCATCTTCCAAGAATCCTCTGGCATGTTTCAACTTGAAGTTGTAATCGTGATCATCGGTTTGTGGACCGAAACGAATCTCCTTCACATTTACTTTAACCTGCTTTGCCTTCTGTTCCTTCTGACGCTTCTTCAGCTGATAAAGAAATTTAGAGTAATCAACGATTCGACAAACAGGGGGTTGCGCGTTTGGAGAGATTTCCACGAGATCCACCTCACGCTCTTCGGCAAGCTTTAATGCCTGAGCTATCGGATATACGTTTGGTTCTACTTCATCGCCCACTATGCGGACTTCTTTGGCACGGATTTGCTCATTAATCCGATATTGCCCTTTTAAGCTGTCATTTTTCATTAAATAACCTCTATTTCCAGTTTGTTTCTTATTTATTACTCCCAAATTATTATTTTTTAAGTTAGATAAAAGCTATCTTCAAAACATCACTATATGCTATGCTTTTATAAGTGGGCGCAAAGTTACCATTTATTTATCATATTCTGAACTTCTTCGTTCAAAATTTTAGCAAATTCTTCAAATTTCATGGTACCCTTATCGCCTTCCCCTTGCTTGCGGACGGAAACTTCTCTATTTTCAGCTTCTTTTTCACCCACAATCAACATGTAAGGAATACGCTTCAATTCGTTATCGCGAATCTTACGTCCTATCTTCTCGTTACGCTCATCCACAATTGCACGAATATCGTATTGTTTCAAGAATTTCTTCACTTCTTGTGCGTAGTCATTGAATTTTTCGCTGATGGGCAGAATAGCCACCTGTTCAGGAGTCAGCCACAATGGGAATTTACCAGCCGTATGCTCAATAAGCACAGCAACAAAACGCTCCATAGAACCAAACGGCGCACGGTGTATCATTACCGGACGATGTTTCTGATTATCAGCGCCTGTATATTCCAATTCAAAACGCTCCGGCAAGTTATAGTCCACCTGAATGGTACCCAACTGCCAACGGCGGCCGATAGCATCTTTCACCATAAAATCCAACTTCGGACCATAGAAAGCAGCTTCACCATACTCAATTCTGGCACTCAAGCCCTTTTCTTCACAAGCCTCAATGATAGATTGTTCAGCTCTTTCCCAGTTTTCATCGCTACCAATATATTTTTCACGATTCACTTTGTCACGCAAGGAAATCTGAGCCTCCACATTGGCAAAGTCCATGGAACGGAATACGATTGAAATAATATCCATCACACGCAAGAATTCATCCTTCACCTGATCGGGACGGCAGAAGATATGTGCATCATCCTGCGTAAAACTACGTACACGCGTTAATCCATGTAATTCACCACTTTGCTCATAACGACAAACCGTACCAAACTCAGCCAGGCGCAAAGGCAGATCTTTATATGAACGCGGAGAATTCTTATAAATCATACAGTGATGAGGACAATTCATCGGTTTCAAGAAGTACTCCTCTCCTTCTTCGGGCGTATGAATAGGCTGGAACGAATCTTTACCATATTTTGCATAGTGGCCGGAAGTGATATACAACAACTTGTTACCGATCGGGGGAGTGATAACCTCCTGATAATCGTAACGTGCCTGGATACGACGCAAGAATTCCTGCAGACGCAAGCGCAACGCAGTCCCCTTCGGCAACCACATCGGTAGTCCTTTACCCACTGTGTCGGAGAACATAAATAAATCCATTTCCTTACCGATCTTACGATGATCACGCTTCTTGGCTTCTTCCAGCATAGCCAGATATTCATCCAACATTTTCTTTTTCGGGAATGTGATACCATAAATACGCGTCATCATCTTACGATCCTCATGTCCACGCCAATATGCACCAGCCACCGACATCAACTTAATAGCCTTGATCGGCGCGGTAGTCATCAAATGTGGACCACGGCATAAATCCGTGAAAGCACCTTGTGTATAAGTTGTTATACGACCATCCTCCAATTCGGAGATCAACTCACACTTATAGTTCTCACCACGGTCACCGAATTTCTTCAATGCATCCGTTTTTGAAATACTTTCTCTTACAACAGCTTCCTTCTTCGCCACTAATTCTGCCATCTTGGCTTCAATAGCCGGAAGGTCAGATTCTTTAATGACAGCTTCCCCCGGATCCACATCATAATAGAAACCGTTTTCGATAGCAGGACCAATACCGAACTGAATACCCGGATACAATTCCTGTAAAGCTTCGGCCAGCAAGTGAGCACTGGTATGCCAGAAAGCGTGTTTACCCTGCTCATCTTCCCATTTATAGAGAACAAACTCAGCATCCTCATTGATAGGACGTCCCAAATCATAAATCTCACCGTTCACGCCACATGCCAGCACCTCCTGTGCCAGGCGTGAACTGATACTTTCTGCAATCTGCAGTCCCGTTACTCCTTCGTTATACTCACGTACGGAGCCGTCTGGAAATGTTATCTTTATCATAATGTTGTGTATATTTCAATTTTCAGAACGCAAAAATAGCTAATTCTTTTTTGATATTTTATTTTTTAGCAAAAAAATGTTATTCACGCGTATCGGTAAATCTCTTTATAATATTATAAGCTGATACGATACCCAATTCACCCGCCTTACTCAGATCTGTAATTCCCTGCTTGTTGTTACCCAAGAAGATATGAGTCAAACCACGGTTGAAATAAGCTTCAGCAAAGTCTTTGTTCAATTCGATAGCCTTATTATAATCCTCTAATGCCCCACGGTAATCTTTCAACATTGATAATACATTGGCGCGGTTATAATAGCCATAAACAAAATCAGGAGCCAATTGGATGACATGATCCAAATCATTTTTCACAATATCATAATCTATTGACGTTACTTCTGGTTGTTTCTTACTATCGGAAGAAGCTCCGGGAACACCTTCAGTTAACTCAGCTTCCGCTTTTTTATATTCCAGCTGTTTGTAGCGCACCAATGCTCGCATGAAATAAGCCGGGAAGAATTTATCATCCAGCAAAATCGCCTGCGTAAAGTCATCAATGGAGCTGGCAAAGTCTTGGACCAAATAGAAGTCAAGCCCACGTAAGAAACGTTTCTTGGCATCTTTGTCATCTGCAACAATATCCGAGGTATGCGAGTCGACCAAAGCAAAATGGAATCTCACTTGTTCTTCCGTCAACGGAGCTTCCATATTGGTGATACGCAAAGGCTTCGGGAACAATTTAGAATGATTCAACTCCTCGATATACTTATGGAAATGGACGATACGTTTTACCTCGCTTAATTTCTCATAATAGGTCAGCGCATACATCGGCTCCATCTTGATAGATACATTCCGGTCTTGTACACGTCCGCGGTAATCACTCTTATACTTCTCATCCTGCTCAGAGTCGTCAGCAATCACAATCTTCCGGTAATTGTCCATATTCTTATCGGACTTCTTACGCGTCTTGCTCTTATCCTCACCATCCTGAGCATTATCCGCGACATCCTTATTATCTGCTGTAACTCCGTTACGTTTGTCAATCTGCATCTTCATGAGTTTGAATTCATCCTGTTCAGCCCCCTTACGATCACCGATCTTCTTACGAGCTTCAGCACGATGATAATATCCTGCCATAAAGTTGGGGTATTCATCAATCACTTTCGAATAATCACTGATTGCACCACGATAATTTCCGGTCTGTGCACGTAGCAAACCACGGTTGAAGGTTGCCATCATATTATCCGGCTCTATCTGCAGAACGAAATCAAAGTCTTCTATTGCACGGTTATCATCACCCACCTGAGCACGGAGCAAACCACGGTTATAGTGTCCGAGGAAGTTATTCGGATCAATATCCAATGCCAGATCATAATCACTCATGGCACCTCTCAAATTATTCTGATGAAAACGAGCCAATGCACGATTAATATAATTACCTGCATTCTTTGCACTCAAATGAATAGAATGATCCAAGTCAGCTTCAGCATCCGCATACTTTCCTTGTTGCAGACGGACAATAGCGCGTGCTCCCCACCCGTCAGGATCATAGCGATCCATTTCAATCGCCTTTTCAAAATCATTCAAGGCCTGTATCGTATCTTTCTGCTTCAGTGATACTTCACCACGCATCAGATAAGCACGAGTGTATCTGGGTGCTATTTTCAACAATTTCCCCAGATCCTCTTTAGCTGCTCCATAGTCCTCCTTCTGCATGTGGCAAAGAGAAAGATTATGCCACAAGACAAGATTTTCCGGATCATATTTCAAGGCTGTCTTATAATCCTCTATGGCTCCGTCATAATTATTCTGCCGAATACGAGCCAACCCACGTATTTGATAAGCGCCTACCACAAAAGGATTGCGTTGGATAGCAGCATTACAGTCCGCTTCCGCACCTTGAAAATCATCCAGATTAATCTTTGCCAAACCACGAAAGAAGTAAGGCTCATATAAATAAGGCTTAGCGTTAATTACCTGGTTGAAATACTGGATAGAAAGCACATAGTCTTCAAAATACAATGCATTGCGCGCGATTGTCATCACCCGCTCCGTATTGATCTGCGCACACAGCAACGTTGGAAGCAACAGGAAAGCCGTCAGTATCTTTTTTATCATCTTGTCTTATAAATGCTTGTAAACGAAACAAATTTAATGCTTTTCATTTACCTAGCAGGATTAGCGGAAGACTTTTTATATTTTTTGAGCCTTTTATACCATATTATAAGATTGGCTTATTTCACAGTTTTCACTTTATACGTGCAATGAGCTTTGCCCTTCAACATCGCATTCAGTTTTCCCTTAATCATTTGTTTACGTAAGGGAGACAAATGATCAATAAACATCTTTCCCTCCAAATGATCAAATTCATGTTGCATCACACGCGCCAGATAACCTTCAACAACCTCATCATGTTCTACCATATCTTCATCCATATATGTAACATGAATTCTATTACCACGTTTCACAGACTCATGGATACCAGGAAGACTCAAACACCCTTCTTCCATAGATATTTCTTCACCAGATACTTCAAGGATATGAGGATTGATATATGCTTTCCGAAAATTCTTATATTCCGGATAATCTTCAGACAGTACATCCAAATCTACTACTACAACACGAATAGGAAGTCCAATTTGTGGAGCAGCAAGTCCCACACCTTCTGCATGGTCCATCGTTTCGAACATATTCGCTATTAACTCTTTCAAACCAGGATAGTCGGGAGTAATATCTTCCGCCACTTTTCTCAATACGGGCTGCCCGTACACGTAAATGGGTAAAATCATTGTTTATCTAATTACAAATTATTAAATCACTATTATATATAAGTATATATACCTTATTATTATAAGGCAAAACGTTTATTCTCCAAATAACTTTGTAGGATAATAGTCGCACTGATTTCATCTACCAAAGCTTTATTCTGTCGATCTTTTTTCTTCAGCCCAGCCTCCAGCATAGTACGATGTGCCAAAACAGAAGTAAAACGCTCGTCAACATACTCAACAGGCATTGCCGGCAATTTTTTCTTCAACAAACGAACAAAAGGCTCTATTCGCTTCATATTTTCCGAAGCTTCATTGTTCATTTGTTTAGGAAGCCCTACAAGAATGCGTTCCACCGGTTCTTTTCCTACATAATCAAGGATGAACGTCAACAGTTCATGTGTAGGTACAGTTGTCAACCCGTTAGCAATCATTTGCAACGTATCGCTGACGGCTATCCCCGTACGCTTTTTACCGTAATCAATCGCTAATATTCTACTCATAATGGGCTACAAAATTACGATTAAAATTTGATATTTGACGCATCTGCTGTCATAATAACAAAAAAGGAGGCCTAACTCATGTTAAGCCCCCTCTCTTGTTTAGAGTTTACAACTCTTTGTCCTTATATCTTATTCCAGAATTACTACTCGGTTCAAATAGTTCTTACCGAACATGTTA
>OGEP01000226.1_pt1 | contig 91603 bp, 110 predicted proteins | sample 1570721 | NCBI WGS metagenome assembly OGEP01 (sample SAMEA2582131, study PRJEB24529) | metagenome | biome: Human gut stool | place: China | collected 2011 | reverse complement strand
TGAGTTGAGTTGAGTTGAGTTGAGTTGAGTTGAGTTGAGTTGAGTTGAGTTGAGTTAGTCATCTATTTACCTGCTTGCTTTCTAGATTGTATTTTTCTACAGCTCTTAGTATAAATCGAGGTGTTACATATGCCAACACAAGATCAGAACACACCAGCCACTATCATGACCCATTTGCTGACTGGCAAGATGATGGAGTTCGCGACCATGAGTTAGATTGGGGCGAACCACAAAGAAACGAAAACCTGCGCTCCTACTAATCAAAAAGCACTCTCCAGAATCAGTCAGGAAGGTGCTTCTTTTTTTGCTATTTGAGTGTAATCCCCAAGCCTTCAGCATACTGATCCAGGACAGCCTGGCTGGGAATTGACATTAAATCCTCAATCTGACTTATATCAAGCCGCTTGGCCAGCATCTCTAGCGAGATACCATGTTTGATCCGTTCGGCATGGAGAAAGGCCAGTGTTTTGATGGCATCTTTCTCAGTAGGGTCAATTGCCAGCCTGGGTTCAACCTCGTGCCAAGTAGTCATACAAATCAGCCCTTTCTAGAAATTACCCATTACCGCTTTTAAACGTCGATTATTTTCTTGGGTAGGAAAGGCGCCTGCCTTATATAAAGTAATTACGTTATGGCTAATTCCTACCAAATCAGCTAGTTCTTGTTGAGTCAGTCCTGTTTTTTTACGATACGCCTTTAATTCATCAGGCCCAATTAGTCCCATATCATCACGATACTTCTGACGAGCTATCTCGGCCGCCTGATCGTCTAGTTCTACATCAGAAATAATTTCATCAGTGTCACTAGTGTCACTATAGAAGAGTGCAGGGGCGGTAATTTCGTATTCACGGCCATTGATTGTGTAAGTAGTAGTGTAATCCTTTTGATAGGTCATGTTACTGTCCCCTTGGGTTATCCAAAATTGATTATGATCCGTGATCATATTGATCAAAGGTTGCATCGATGCTCAAGATATAGAAGATGTTGTTATTAATTTTCCCAAGAACCCGGCCATGTTTTCCTAAACGAAACACCCAGAAATCATCACCGTTACACTCGTCGTAGCGTTTTGATGCTTTGAACTCAGGATTGATTGAAACACTGGTCTGCGTTTCAGGAATCTGCTCAAGCCCTTGCTCTTTTCGTAAATTCATTACCCCGACGATATCTTGTTGCGACAGCTGATACATTCGTTCAAGAAGTTTCAGCCTAACCTGCTTGTTAATTGTTTTTGTCTGTTCCAGATTGTATTTCTTATCCCGAGTTAAAAAAGAAAGATTGAAGGCAAAGCGGTCTGCATGATGCCATTCAATCTTTGGGTTCCCAGGAAACTCGGGACCAGAGAATTGATTTTTAATTTTCAAATTCAAAAACTCCGCTGTAGAATTCCTTGATCTTTTCGTCGCTGATAACACTACTCTGTGGCGTTTCCTGCCACGGCTTTTCCTTATGCGTTTGACGCATCAAGTCATAAGCAGAACTATGACCATAGATATCATAAATGCTGTTTAGGATATCGGCAGTTTGTTGATCAGCTTCTAAAATCCGGTAATCTTTTAGAGCTTCATCATCAATTTTTTCAACAATCTCACGCTGGTGAACATATTTATTATGAACCTCAACTACAACTGGACCATATTTCCATGCAACCAGGTCATTATCAAAGAGACGGTTCCCCGTTAGTACAAGATTAGCTGCTTGAATGTAATATAACAGCTTCATCGCCTTCATTTGGGTAAGCTCTTCAACGTTAGGATTTTGACGCATATCAGCATAATTTTTTACTCGTAGCCAATTAACGATTTGAAAGACATCATACATGGTACACTCCCCTTTCATCCAAAGTACAAGTTTAACTAGGCTGATGGATATAAGTCAATCCTTTTCTTCGTGCCGCTCAAATTCTTCAGCGACACGTTCGATCTCAGCTAGGTTATCGGCTTTCAAGCGGTTGAGCCGGTCCGCTTCTTCGCGCTCCTCATCAGGCACGTTATCGCCAACAATTAAGTGTTTATAGTCCATCGCAATACTATAGATCTCACCGACCTTGACGTCAGCCCCATCCGGAATAATGGCTTCAAACTTGTTGTCCAAACCGATAATCTGTACCGTGGCCATCGTACCGTTAATTGCCTCAATGGTTACCAGATCCAGTGATGGCGTGTTTACAGGAGTGTTCATGTAACTACCTCTCTTTGCCTTTTGGCTTGTTAATGTTTCGCTTTGGTGCGAGTGATGGTTTTTTCGCAATTCGATTGTAAAACGTCTGGGTAGATTTTGTCGAGGACAAATATATCCCCTTCATTTTTTCTGGCGGCGTCTGCTTCAGCAATTCACGCTCTTCAGCCGTAAATTTAAACGGCTCCTGTTTTTCGTTGGTCAAGGCATCGGTCAACTCGTGACGAGTAATCCGGGCCACCATCCGTACTACCGGCTTGAGTGATTGATCGTTTGGATCGGGAATACCGCTTTGTTCCAGCTTTTCACTCAGGACTTTAGAAGACAGTTCAGCCAATTCTTTTTGCCGATTGTGATCTTCAACGGTCTTTAAGCGCTGGTAGTCGCCAAGCGTATCGCGTTTCTTGGCCTGCTCCATTAGATTGTCCAGATTGTACAGGCGAGTAGACTCCCAAGCCTGCAATGGTTCCTTGGCAAAACCTTGAACCGTTTGGACTTGATACTTGTACGCATTAACGCCTGCCTTAGACAGCTCATAACCTGATACCAAGCGTGGCAAGCGGTCAGTCTGCCATTGATCAAATTCAATCACCCGATTTGGATTGTTTTCCAACAGGCGTGATCCCGTGGCATCAATCAGTTTTTCCAGCCGTTCTGGCGTTCTGGTCCATTTTTCCAGGATATCAACGGCAAACTCTTTCAAGCGATCGTAGTTTCTCAGCTCTTCGCTATTGTGGCGTGGATCGCTTGGCACAGGCTCATTGTCTGCCGATGCCTTAGGAGCAAACAGATCTAACTGATCGGAATGGCCAGCTTCGGGCTTGACTGCATCGGCCTTATTTTGTGCCTGCGTAGTCGGTTGTTGCGGTGACTCTTCAGGTTGTTTATCTTCAGCCGCTTTTTTAGGCTCTGCTGTTTTTGGTGCTTCTTTTTCCTCGGCTGGTGCCGGTTTAGCAGCCGGTTTGGCCGGTTGTGGCGTTGAATGTTTTTCTTCAGCCTTCTTCTTTGGCTTAACGGCCTCGGATTTAAACTCAGCCACCTGTTTTGGTTCCGACCCTGGCTTCAGATCCAGATCCTTGGTCAGATCCTGATTTAAGTCTTTGGCTAGAGTCTCAAACTTAGGCAGTTTGTCAAAGTAGGCTTTCACCTCTTGGTAGGTTGCCATATCAAAACACCGATACTCTAAACCATGATAGGACTTGGACGTGCCAATCAGGTTCGACTGCAAGCCAGCTTGATTGGCGTAAAGTTCAAACGCCCGAGCGAAAACCTCAGTCGGCGTGGTGAAGTAGCTCTTCTTTTTAGCCAGTGGCGTATTAGGGAATTTCTCATCAACGTTACGCTGATAGGCTCGCAGAATCTTACGAAACTCTGGTTGCAGGGACAATGGCTTTTCGCCTGGTACCAAGTGCCGATCCAGGTAGTGACCATACTCGTGGATAAACGAGGTATAACCAGCCGAACCGGTATCTTTTGCCATACCCTGATAGATTTCGCCTGGCCGCCGGAAGTCAACGACCAGCGTATTTTTAGATGGCACATACATACCCTTCGCCTTATGATTACCCAGCTTACGGAGCCGTAAAATTGGCTTGTCATTGCCAGCTGGCAGAAGCTCAAGCAGATTCATCATCTCCGGTGATAACCGCTTATACAATTCAAGGTCAACATCGTTATCCAACTCTACCGATGAGAAATACTTTTTCAGCTGCGTCTGATCCATCATCACTTGCGTTTCTTTATTGATCTGCTTTTTTTGTTCCCAGGCCCGCGCGTGAGTCTGCTTATCCAGATCCCGTTCATAGCGCTGTTCAATTACTACGTTATAGGTGTCGTTCAGGTAGTCATTCAAAAAGTTGATTGCTTGATTTGAGATGCGCGCATCGTGCCATCGCTCCTCTGATAATGAGTGCGTGATATTCCCCAATGGTGTCTTTTGAACATAGACCCGGCGGTTCTTGTCATCAAAACGTGGATCCTGCTCCGTCCGCGCCAGATACTCTTCATGCGTCCAGTCGCCAAACTTCGTAGTTTTAAACCATGACGGAAATTCTTTTGCGTACTGCGGTTTAGCCAGCATTGCCAGTCGTTTCCCGACAATTGCGCGTACCATCGCTTTTTCCTTATCCGAATCAAAATCATTACGCTTGTCAAACTCAGCTAAGACATCATTGTGCAGTTTGGCATAGCCGATTGTCAGATTAGCATTGCCAAGTTTCCAAGAGCCAACCTCTGGATCATTTCTAAATTTGTAGCTCTCCCCTTGTTTGGACGTCAAATGATTGGCTTGATCAATCACAAAGTATTCCGGGGCGCCGTTTCCTCGGAAGCCGACTTGATAGATCTCCAGGTCTTCTGGTGTTGACTTGTCTTTTGTATCGCGAGCTACCGCATTTTTAATCCGTTCAATATGATCTTCAACAAAATGTAGATTACTACGCTCACCTTGCTTATAAACATAGGGACTTCTATCCTCCACGTATTCACCGGGAGCTGGGTGTTCTGCATAATAGGTTAAGATTGCATCTTTATAGTCTTGATCCGACCAGTCGCCATTCTTAAAGATAAACTGGGCCGTCTTGCGCCACCTGGTAATCAGCGTGTCTTTTTCCGTAAAGCGTAGCGTCGTGCTAGGCGACTTGATACCGTATTTATGCTTCAGCAGGCTGGTCAGCGGATTTGTCAGTTCTTCAGCCATCATTATCACCTCATCGTAATTTGTTGTCTTTACGATAAAGCGAATCGTGCAGATTCAATCTTTGGCCAACTTCGTCCCAAACGTGGCACGAAGTTAAAAAAGCGCTAGTTGCAACAGTCAACTGACACTTAATGTTTGCGATTCAGATTATTTGTTTTTAAGTCGTTCCATCAATTCTCGATTCTCATCAAAAAGCTGTTTAATCATCTCTTCGACCTCATCCGAAGCTTTAACAACTTGCTTCAATTATCGCTCACGCCCTTTTTTCTTTGTTAAAAAATGCTGATCATGTTTCTTGGTAGCATATAGGTATTCAGGCTGTTTTACCCACAATACTCTAAAATTAGGTTGTCTTATTAAAGATGCAACCTGCTGTAATAATGTATCTTTGATTTCTTATCCTTGAGAGCAAATTCAATTAATTTTCCGACATTATACTTAGGATCCGCTGATATTGCTGTTTTCTGGTCACCCAAAAACCGTTCACGACGTACTGCTGAGAATAGCTTTGGAAACTTTGACCAATCGTAATCAGTTCTATCAAGATACTTATTTATTTTTGATATATCATAAAGATTCCCTACTACGTACTGCTGTTTTTCTAGCATCCAGATTTAGGCGCCCTCGAAGATAGTCATCAGCAATGGCCATCAGCTTATCAATCATTGTGCGCTCTGGACGTTGTACTAGGACGGAAAAGCTACTTAATTCTGGGTAACGTTCAAGCATTTCACTATGATCCTTTGCTTTTTCTTGAATAAACCTGCCCAAATAGGATTGTACCTCTCGCTTTTCAATCGGAAATGCTGGAGAGAATGTTTCTTCTTCAATCTTCACATAGTCCAATAAAGACGTTTGAGTTAGTTTAACAGGTATCTTTAATGCAATAGCATTCATATTTCGTCTTTCGCTAATCCCAAAATTTGGATCTGCAGCATCAAAATCTAATCCAGTTGCCGTTAACCCTCTTGAAACACTACGATACTTGTCTCTATTGAGTTTACTTTTAGATAGAGAATATTTTTCATTTAAACTAACCGCAATATCAATATCTTCAGAAAAACGCTTAATAATATTATAGGCCTTAGATAATGACGTTCCTCCTTTCATTACTAAATTAGGATCTTCTTTAACAACAGCTTTTAGCGCCATCATCATAAAATAATCTTTTATAATTTCGTCTGGCCACATATCGTAGTATCTAGCTGTTTGCTTAACTAATCGGTTGAAAAATGGTTCCTCACTTAAATATTTCATCGTAGAATCCCTTTACCAAAAGTATTTTAATGGATTTCGGGGATAGGCTAAAAATTATCTCTTTAGCCTTTTCAACAGAAAATCCATCACTCAAAGCATACTCGGCCAACCGTTTAACTACATCTTCTGCCGTGTAACCTTCCACTGACAACATTCCTGGAGTCAAAACTGTATCAACCGCTTGGAGAAAGCGCTTATTTTCTACAGTTACTTTTGTTAGCGCTGGCTTGACCATCAAATCTGCATTACAAATTTTCTTAAATTGTTTTCTACTAACATTGTTAGAAGCGATAGTCTTCATTTGTGATACTTGATCACTCAGACCTAGATAAAGTAAGAGATCATTCCCATAGTAATATCCGCTATCACCATCAAGATATAGGAAATTTGTCACCTCTTCAGGTCCTGCCATTTCTTCAAGGGGAAAGCCCAAATCATAAGTCCACTGAATAAACTGGTAAAGGCCAGCCACGCCAAAATCAGCCAGCTTGTCTTGTTGTCGCAACCGGCTCAATATTGTCGTCATTTCGGCATCTGATACGCCATATTTGGCTGCTTCAATATCCTTGCGTTGAAACAGGCTATAGCCAAAATCCCTACGGAGACCGACTTCAACCGTTTGTATTTTGCTGATCGTTTTTAGCATTTGGCTTACTCCTTCTTCAATTGTTATTTCTCGTATCATTTTAATACCAAAAATAACATAATTACCAATAAAAAGCGCCAACTGGCTAATCCAGTTGACGTATCAATTCTATTGATGGGTATTTATGATTAACAACCATGCTTGGTCTATAACCATAATATCGCATTGAATATTCAATAGCTATACTCAATATAGCTAAAATCTATTTTTATTAAAAAAATAACGCCAACCAGCTAACTGGTTAGCGCTTGGGAGGATATCCGTATTAGTGTGTGAAGTTATGGATATGACCTCGGTTTGGTCATTAACCATGATAACATCTTTGATATCAAATAGCTATATCAAAGATATCCATAAGATATTTTATAATACTTAGCGTTCCTTCGCTTTTTTCTTGATAACTGGCTTGTGTGCCGTAACCGGCCGTTCCTTGCCTAACTTGTAGAGCTTAACGTGATCGACGTTTTCTAGTGTTAGCTCTTGATTTTGAATTTCTTGTTCAATTTCATCATGGTGTTCGTTTAAGTAATATTCAATTGCCGGAACAATTGCATCTTCAGTGGTGTTGAAACCCAGCCATTGATCAAAAGCCGCCAGTTTTTGCTCATCAGTTGCCGGGCCATCGACAATCCAAGTCGCCATTAGCTACGCTGAGATCGCCATCTTTGGTGTAGTCGTAAACCCAGTCATGGATAATTATCCCAGTCAGTTTGCTGTAAACATCGACCTGCTCATCATAAAAATTGGCTTTTTGATCCCAGTATTGCAGGAATGACCGTAAGTTTTTTAGTTCTGCCATTTGTTATAATCCGCCTTTCACGTTTTCAAATAATCCTACTCGTTTTTGGCCAGGATCAATCATCAGCCAACTTCGTCCCAAGTTTGGCACGAAGTAAGAAAGAACCATTACTGTTGAGCAACGGTTCTCAATTTCTATCGTGATCGCGCTGGTTTGCGCGGCTTGGTAAAACTCTTTGCCGGTTTTTGGCTGCGCTGATGGGTCTCAACAATCCGTTCGGCCAAGGCCACCCGTTTGTCGATTGGTACTTTCGGATTATCCAGGAACTTAACCGCCTGCTCATTGACTTGATCCTGTACGTAATCGCTTTGTAAAACGGCTTTTGCTTGTGATAGCTTTCGTTGATCATCACGATCTTGCTTCTCGTCAGATCGTTCCGGCTCATAGACCACCTGACTGACCTCATCAGGCGTGATTCTTGGCAGTTCCAGTTCCTCGCCAGACTTGGCTTTGGCTGGCGCCTTCTCAAGGGCTTTATCAAAGGCCTGTTGCCAACCGTCTTCTTGAAAGTCGTCAAAGCCCTTGAGCATCTCTAACGTATCTTGACCATAGTGCATCAATATATGCGAGTCGCCTGGCATACCAAACTCGCCCATAATCTCAATAGCCTTATCCTCGCCTTCAAATCCTGGCAGATTCTGTCCCTTTAGATCAACCACGTTCATCAGAGTCCAGTTATCTTGGCCGATTTTTTCCAAGCGGCGTAATGGTTTAAGCTGATAAGCCAGCTTGATATCCGGATCCTCAGTCAGGACCTTGCCAGCTTCGGCTAAAATATCTTCTTTGGCATTGCCGGTCAGGCCGTACTTGCTGGCACCCTGGATCAGTTCAGCTTCGGTATAGCCGATGACATCACTACCTCTAGTAAACACGTATTTAGTCTCTTCTGCCATGGTCAACGCTCCTTTTGCTTAGTCTGGACTGACTGGCTCATTGTCCGTTGCTGGTTTTTCATTTGATAAAGTTGCCGATTAGCCGTCCGGCTGATCTTGCTGGCCAGCCCCATGGACTTGGAAAACATTTCCTTCAGTTCATCCGGCTTCAAGTTGGCCATTACCTGCCGTTCAGTCTGATTGAAATGAAATGGCGTATCAGTCAGCCCGGCACTGGCAAAGGCCATATGCCGTGACATATGCGTTTGAATGGCATGAATCTGATTTTTTGACCAGACCCACGCTGGCTTTGGCACCTGCAACTCACGCAGGGCACCAACCATCGCACCCAAACGCTCATTTTGCGGTGCCTGCTTCATCAGATTGCGCTGGGCCGTCATTGCTTGAATTTGAGGACTTTTATCCGGATATTTCGCTGCCAGTTCAGTAACTGAGTACATCTTGCCAACGCCAAATGTAACCGGTTGACCCTGCTGTTTAGGGTTTGGTACGAATACCTTGACCCCATTAAGCTGATCAAAATTAACGTCCTGCAAACCTTGATTACGCGTCCATGCCTGTTTGGTCATAAAGTCCTGCTCACCATGCGATTGTGAGAGCAAGAGACTATTGACCCGACCATAGCTGATTACGGGACTGACCTGATTAACCAATTGTTCCATGGAATCAATATCCTTAGTCCCGTCTTTTAAGATCTGTTGTGACTTACGACTGGTTGCAAACCGTTCAATCTCGGCTGGCGACACCTTTTTTTCTTGTTGCTTTTCCATCGTCGTTCGCTCCCTTATTTTTGCAAAAGAATATGCTTCATCAAACGTTTCAAATTCAAATGGCTGTTGATCACTGTTATTCAACCGATCCAGTACGAAATACTGGTTGCTATCGAGATCGTGAGCCAGATAGATACCCTGGTCCATCGTTGCCGGACTGGCCATTACGCGTCCCATCTCCTGCATCGACAAGCCGATTGGATTAAGCATCTTCTCACCACCTTTTGGATTTATCTCTAATTTAAGGCGAGCTGACGGATTTCAATCTTTGGCCAACAAAAAAGCCCTGCTTTTGCAGGGTTTTATTTCATCCAGCATAATTTTAAGTAAAGTGGCCTTGTAGGATTAACATTTGATCACCTCAATTCAATAGAAATCTGAATTCAGACCTATTAATTTATGACAATAGATAGCTGAAATTATTGAATACAACAAGAAACAGCTGACTTTTCCCCAGTCATGAAACCGCGACTTCATTTAAAGCTCCTTTTCATGAATAATTTTTTTGATCAGTTCCAGATGGTTATAGATATTATTATGGCTATGCTGAATTAATATCTGTATTGTAATAGCCATAATCAAATAGCCTAGCACCAGCAAGATGGCATTCCCAATTAGATTATCCAGTTTATAAGGATATGTTTGCGAAACAGAACGAATTGAAAATATCAAGGTTGAAAGTAAGCCCACGGTTAAACTACCGATTACGCCCCAGTATATCTTTTGAGTAAGGTCAATATTTCTTTTTTTAGACTCCGTTCTTAGTTTTAAGTCTAACAACTGTTCAGGCGTTAATGAGTTTAGACGTTTTAGATATAGATCAACTGGAACATCACCAGCGAATTCAAATCTTTTTCGGAGTTGCTTTTTCAAATCCGTTCACCTTCTTATTGTTTGATGATACCCATAACTATATCAGCCATGTCCTTATCCTTAAAGGAATAACTGCTGCCATATGACGGGTTAGTTTCTAATGCCGTTAGGAATTTTGTAACATCAAAAGAATTAGCCAGCGCTGTTAAAAAGATACTCAAGTCCTTAATTTCACGCCGCTTTACGCGCGTCTCCTTAATTAACGCTACCATTTTTGAAGCGTCCAGCATTTCAGTGTCGGTTAACTCAATTGTATGTAAAAGATCCTGCGTCACGCTTTTGTCGTAGTAGCTTAACACATGATCGACTGAGGGCTTTTGTTGAAGACTATCTATTAATATACCCAAGGCCGTCAGCATTTGTTCCAGATCCAGGTCAATAGTTGGTAAATTATGCTTAACCGCCGTTTTGGCATCAAGACGTGGACTACTTGCCAGGTGTCTTGCAATCCGTCGCCGAACAGTTCGGTATAAAGAGTTAGCCTGTAGAGCATGCTGATCTGTAGTTGCAGGATCCCAGACAAAAACGCCCATGGTTAAATCATAGATCCGTAGCGTTGATGGATCACACTTCTTATGCTTGTTCCAGATTGTCTTAGTCTGGAGAATCTTTTCAGCCAGTTCAATCGGTGCATTCAGCTCTTCCCAGATTGAAGCATTTGCATTTGCACTTTTGACAAAAGTTTTCGTAGATTTACGGAAGTAGTACAGGTCAGCCCCCTGTTTAACCGTAATTACATAACGGCTGGCCGCTTGCATCGGTTTTGGATCCGGATCTGGCTTAACTGATAACGGTAGAGTTTGCCGATCTTGCAGATTAAGAGCAAAGAAGCCATCTGCGCGTTTAGCCCCAAACCGCGTTGGGTAGTCCTGTTTGAGACTATCAAAATCCTGATACAACCCAGTTAAGGATTGCCAGGTCATCAACTCTTGATCTTTTTTTGACGTGAATTTCTGGTCTGCCGTCCAAAACCATTGATTGTTATTACGGGCTTGATACAAGAGTACGTACGGCATTAAATCGCCCCCTACAGCTTCTCGCGACTTCTCGATAGCAGACCCGGGCGACCGTTTCCGGCGTTCCTAACAGCATTAACGGGATCATATCCTTGCATAAGGCAAAAATCTTCATGGCCTGTTCACGAGTAACATTACAGTCGTCATAGAATTCAAGCATCTTTGACTCAAAATATTCTTGACTGATCGGTTGCTTCTTAACGTTTGCTGACATTTTTATCCGCTCCTTTTTCTAATCTTGATAAACGAAATCGGTATGATCATCATTGATGGCCACAACCATGTACATCGACAATGACCCAGCCGCATTGGGCTTAATCTTGATGCTAAATGGCTCCTGCGTGCCTAAGATGATCCCACTGGCCATACCATGCTCCAAGCTGGTAATCAGGCCAAGATCGTAATTTTCCATATCACGGCCCCCAAATTAAAAGCTATAGACTAATCTTCTTTATATTTAATAAACACGCAACTTTCGCCATAAAAAAAGCGCCTTGAACGGTCGCTTTATATCGTGTCAACTACGCACCGAATAAATTCGGTGCGTAGTTGACCGCTTTTACCTCTAAATTATTTTATATATTTGTTATGTATCTTTTGCATATATCTTTAATATTTAAATAGTAGAAGAATAGCAAAAATATATTTAAAAGCTATTTTTTAAATACTAAAAAAGACCGGCATCATTTTTAGATACCGATCTTTCTTTGTTATAATGATTCAGCAAGGAAGTTTTATGGACGGTGGCTGATTTTCAACGTTAGGTGGTGGTGCGTATGCACGACAAATCCGAAGGAAGGAGAAAAGCCTACGGTGAGCGTCTTTCAAACGCTATCGTTAATGCTGATGTTTGGCACGTTTCTCTTAGCGTTGCTGACATACATTAACAACACCCGAAAATAAGAAAACCGTTCGCAAACTTTAGCCGAGGAAGCGAGCGGTTTTAAACTGTTCTGTAACCAAAGCTACCACCTTTAAAGCGGCCTTGCTTTTTCTATTGGTATTATAACACAAAACTTAAATTAAGCATGGGCGTTGACTGCTTTGGTCAGCGCCTTTTTAATTTCACTTTTATCTTTGGCCATGTTGCCATCCTTTAAATCTCGCGTGATTCACGTTCTTCTTCGCGATCAGCACGGTCAATCTCGTCCTCACCGCCCAGATGCTTACGCATTGCGTTCATCTCGCGACGGCCATCTCGTTGTAGACCGGTTAGTAACTGATCAAACCTGCTCAAGATCCGCAAGCCGCCTCGTTTAGTCTGGACCTTCCACTGCGCATCTTTCCTGGCTTGGTCAAGATATTCCTTACGATTGACGTTCATTTTATCATGCCGGTTTCCATCTTCTAGGATTATATACTTATGTTTAAGTTCCTTAAAGAGCGGACGATTAACAGCATTTCGCTTTTCAAAATCCCGATTATGGTGGCGATTGTTTAGATAGATCTGCCGTTTCAGCTTTAAGATTTCTTGTTGTGTCTGATAATGATTAATCGTGTTCTGTATACTATCAGCCTTGTGGTGATCAAGAATCATCAGCTGAACCGTTGGTGAGTCCGGATATTTAGAAATAACATTTGCTTCTTGAGCAAGCTGGTAGATCCGGGCCTCGACAACAGCCGGAGTTGCTGATTGAATTAGCAGCTTTTTTACATCAACGTAGCGTCTAGAAAGCTCACGATAATGGTTTGTCAAACCACGTCGCTCTCGCTCAGACTTAGGCATCTTTTTGAGTGTGACCAGTTCACGCTGTTCTTTCAAAACCTTAACGAAATACTCCTTAGCTGGTGACTTGTCGTCCAATTTTTCAATCTGAGAAAGCTGAGCATTAATGGCATCGGCCCGAGCTGTTAGATTAACCTGGCGCAGATAAAGTCGTCGCAAGCCCAACCGCTTGCGTAACGCTTGTGCTTCTTTCGACGATGGATTTAACTTGGCCAGCTGTAGTTTTTCTATCTCAAGCGAGCGTTTGTTTTCGTCCACCCCTTGCGCGGCAATTTTTTCCAATACCTGATGGTTATTATGCTCCTGCTCTTGATCAATCTCACGCAGGTAATCGTAGATCCGATTAGCCAAGAAATCACGTAAAGCTTTATCACAACGCTTTTCCGTATCTTTGATATGCTGGCCATATTTTTTACGGCTTTGAAGATCCTTTTCGTGGACTGCTTGCCTGAATTTTTGGTAATCATCAGCCAGCTGGCTATTGAGCAGATCGTCAACCAGCTTGTCAGTCAGCTCATGCGACTTTTTAAATCCCTGACTATGGTTGCTAGACCGCCACTTACGTTTATCACGGTATTGGGGCAATAACCAGTAAATATCGCGCAGCATCTTCTGCTGATAGTTGTCATGACGGGCCAGCCACTGGACGTTTTCAACCATATTTTTACGGATACGAGCAATTTCTTTATCCAGCCCAATATCGTACTCGCGATTTTGTGGTTTGGTCAGTTCCTGATGGACAATGGTTTTGAGTTTCCGAAGTGACTTGGTATGAAACATACCTACCGGCTCACCATTTTTCAATGGTCGAGTATTCTCACGCTGACTGATCGCCAAATGGACATGAACATGATCGGTATTTAGATGCACGTCACCCCACCAAAAGGTCTGATCATTATCCAGCTCTTCAGAAGCTAAAAAGTCAGGCATTGCTCTTTGGATTGCCAGCTTGATGGCCCGTTGATTAACCGTTTTGGTTTTCTCATCATACAACCCCGTCTCACGAATAAATTCTGGACTAAATGAGACCACGCCTGCCCACAGCATGGTCTTATTTTTTTGCGCTAAATTCAGATCATCAAGCAGGTGCTGGTGTTGTTTGTCGTCAATATTTAGGCTCTCACGAGTGAATGTTGGATAACGATGCTCATCCACACCATACTCAAGTTTCGTGGCGGCTTTTCGGTCCATGTAGCCAATATAGCCAGCAAATTTTTCGTCTGGATCGATTTGAATTGGATCGTTGCGCGGATTGTTTTCCAGCTCAAAATCATGTTCTGGATTGATTGCATTTTTGCGCTCTGTATAGCCCAGATATTTTGCCTGCGCCACGTGAAACGTTTGGGAATAGATGATATCTGGTGATCGATTGCCTTCTTTGGTCATTGGCATAGTTACTCACCACCCTTACCTAATTTTGAACGTGACGGCCCCACTCATCGCGTAGCTCAACTCTCACGTCACTGTTGATCGTTTCTCCTGGTTTAAACGGCTGATAGTTGTGGCGCAAAGTGCTGGCTGGAATCCCTATTAGCTCAGAAATTTCTGCTGTACTCAAGCCAAAATTAGCATAGTAAGTTACTTCAAGACGGACTGCATCACGCTTGCTACCGGTTCGCCAAGATTGCGGCTTGACATCTAGTTGTTTCCGAATTTCTTTTAAAATCCGACGGCCCTTGATGACGTCCTTGACTGGTGCTTTTGGATTACCATCGTCCATGTAGACGTTTAGGCTGCTTTCTCTGCCAACGTTGTTGTACCACTCCTCATCTTCTTCAAGATCGTGCAGTTTTCGGTAAAAGTCCTTGTTGTTTTTGATCCGCATTTTAATCACCCGTCCTTGATTATTTTTGCTTGTTTTTTTGCCGTACCGAAGCAAAAAGACGTTTATTATCTTCATCTACCAGGTTCATCAACTCATGATAGATTTTGTACTCTGACGTTCCAAATTCAAACATTGATTCAAGTTCCTTGAGACCACCATTCTCAGCTAAAACCTTGTTGCTGATCAGCAGGAGATAGAACATTGCATTGATCTGATCTTCTAAGTGATATTGGTTTCGTTTTAGCTCCTCAAGTTGCGTATTTTTTGGCGACATCAATTTTTTCTTCAGCTCTTCGTAGGTAACTTTATTGTTGCCATCCTGATTTTTAATGATGATGGAAAGATAGTCGGTCAACAGCATATTAACGAATGCGTTTCTTGTTCCCGGCATCTTATCAATAAGCATCGGATTACTTTCCCAAAGCTTCTCAATGTACGCAAGCTGGGCTGACGTTTTCTTGTAAAATCGAACCGTCATTTTATTCTCAGTCATGCAGATCACCTCTTAATGTTTTTTATCTTTTTGTTTCGTTTTGATAAAGAGTTGCTTGTTATCTTCAGCGACCTGTTGCCGTAATTTATTGCGAAGATTGTACTCAGGCGTACCGAATTCATACGTTGACTCAAGCTCATACAGATGATTAACTGCTCCTGATTTTTTAGCGTTAGCCATCTCGAGATAAATCATTTCATTGATCCGATCCAGCAACTGGAAATGTTCCTTATGAAGCTGATTAATCGTCTCATGTTCGGACTCGGAATAATTCAACTCGACTGCGATCTGATCGTAACTTTTCTTTGGATTTTGGCGCTGTTCTTCAATTAAAAAGTTGGTGTAGTCGATCAATAACATGTTGATTAAAGCGCTCCGATTGTCAGGCGCATTCTTAATCAAATACGGCTTCTTGTCCCACTGCGCTAACAGATAATTTAGGTTAGACATCGTCTTGTCATACAAGCGAATGGAAAAATGATCTTGAAGTTCCATTATTAAAACTCACTCCTATTTTTTAAAAGTTGCCTTCTAAATCATCAGGATCATATGAACCAGTGATTTCTTGATAAAACATCTCAATAACGTTTTTGTTTATCGCAGAATCTGCGACCAGTTTCTCTAAATCCGCGGCAATGGTCTCAATATTTTCGCTCTGCTTTCGGACGATCGATTTTAAATCATCATTGCCATGTTCGATCTCTGAATCACGAAAATATTTTTCGGCAATTGACTCCAACATTTCAGTTTTGCTGAGGTGTTTTCGCTTGGCCTCGGCTGAAATTTTTTCGTAGATCGTGGCGTCGATTTTTACTGTCATTTTTGAAGATGCCATAAAAATCTCCTTTCATAATTATTTTAGGGTTAAAGAGCATAAGGGGGATCTACCATCAGCAGGCTGGCGGCCCAACAGTGGTGGGGATCCGGGCTGACGCACAAATTTTCTCGTCTGCGCCTATTTCGAGTCCGCAATGCGTCCTTTTGTCGTTCCTGATCGCGTCTGTACCGCGCCCTCAAGTTTTTGCAGATACCTTACCCCATTTTTTGAATTTTCAAAGTTCTGCCATCTTGATTTTTTTGCTAAAAATTATCGCTCCTAAATTGCAAAATGGGCTTTATTCTCTTAACATATTTGGTAAAGACATGAATGAAAGGAGAGCTTACAAATGATGAATTTTTTAAATTCAACAATTAAAGCTATTACCAACATTACAATGCCTTCTCCCTTTATTCGTAAAACCAAAGAGGAATATCAGGCAGGCCAGACAGCTGAAACTTCTGGCGGTTTTACCTCAGCTGATTGGGAGAAAGTTGGACAAGATATGAAACGAGGGCTAATTCAATTTGGCAAGACAAGATAGCGAACTCGCTGAAGCAAAAATCAAGAAAAATGTTGATCAAAATGATCAAGAGATTATTGATCAAGTTAAAAAGCTCCCCATCTCTGATGAGCAAAAACACGATATAATCGCTACAATGGAAATGTACAGTGGGCCAATTCCACATCCGAAAATATTAGCTGGCTATCAAGCGCTCTACCCAAACGCAGCTGAGAAAATCATAGAGAATGGATTGGAAGAATCAAGACACAGAAGACAGCTTGAAACTGCAAGGCAAAGACGTCGTGGTCATTTAGCGTGGGGATCAATGCTCCTTCTGGTTCTATTGTGTCTGCTATTTATGACGGGATCGTTTTACCTAGTCTTAAAAAATCATCCTGTTATCGGATCAATTTTTGGTGGAGGATCCTTTATAACTTTGGTTGGAACACTAACGAGCAACATTACTGAATTAACTAAAAATGATGATATTTCGAGAACCAAGAATTCTAAGTCGGCTAAATAAGCCGACTTATTTTTTTTGCTAAAAAAATAGACCAGCCGTTGCCGACCGGCCTACCGATTTTTAGCTCAAACCACGAAACTCATTCATATCGATATTCAATACATCAGCAATCTTTTCCAGCAGATTGAACGATGGATATTTCAAGCGGCCTGACTTTAAATCACTGAGCGTTCCGGTTGAGATGCCAGCTTTTTCTGCCAGCTCAATCGGCTTCATATTTTGCTCCATCAGATGAACTTCAATGATTTCCCACATGATTAGTCCTCCTGTTCCTTCTTTATACGGTGATTGACTTTTTCTCGGAGTATCGAGAAAATAATCTTTAATTGCTTGATCGCGACCAAGCTTTTTCGCCTGGTTTTCCAGGCTCTTTTTGATTCTTAAAATTGCGTCTAGTACCCAGTACCCGTTTATGGCTATTACTGCTAAAACAAGTATCATTGTTGCTGTATCCATTGGAAGAGGCTCCTTTCATGAATTTTGAAAAAGCTAAAAAATTATTACTACCTTCGACTACATTAATCCAAGCGACTCAAATTATTTTTATCGTTACCATTTTTATATATCTATCGAGTTTGTTTTATCGAGAAGGTTTTGTTTCAATCCTTGAAACTCTCAACATAAATCCCACAACTTTACGCATAATTCCGATCCGAAATATTTTCCGGTTAACAATCTATTTTGAATTTTATCTGGTCCCGACAATCTGCCTGACCGATAAGATAGGCAATGATGAACTGACCTTTTTTCAAGCTAATCTGTTGAACGAAGTTAACTTACTATTATCGATTGCCCTGCTATGGTTTGCGGCCTGTTTTGGTCTCTCAATATTTACAAATGGTATTGACGTTATTCTTGCAATTTTAAACTTAGTTCTCTCATTTCTTTCCTTGTTTCCTACTAAGGAAGGCAATTGAGTCCTGGGTTAGTTTTTGGTTCCGTTGCCGAACAGTTTCAGCTTTGAGTTCTAATTTTTCCAAGTATATTTTTTGTACTTGCTGATAGGCTTGATCGTATTCAGCATTAAAGAAATCTCTATTTTTTCTATCGGAATTTCTGTTTAAATCGTCATTGATTAAGACTCTCGCCAGGACGTACGTCTCACAGGCGCATGCCACAATTAAGATTGCTAAAGCTAATGTAACCATCCAATCGATATCATTCATTTAAACAACTCTCCTTTCGTTAATCCAAGCCACGAAACTCGTTCAAATCGATCCGTAAAACATCAGCAATCTTTTCCAGTAATTTAAACGACGGATCTTTCAAGCGGCCTGATTTTAAATCACGTAGTGTTTCAGCTGAGATGCCTTTTTTTCCGCCAGTTCAATCGGCTTCATATTTTGTTCCATGAGATGAACTTCAATAATATCCCACATAGTTAATCCACCCGTTCCTTCTTTGTATGGCGATTGGCTTTTTCTCGGAGTATCGAGAAAATAATCTTTAATTGCTAATTTTTTTCCTGCGGCTGATCCTCTATTTGATATATAGATACCAACCAAAACATAGAGGCCCATACCAACCAGCCAGATAATATTTTTCATGTTTTCAGATATATTCATGTATAGGTCTCCTTATGAATTTATTAATAATCTAAAAAAATTTTTAGACATATCAGAAGTCGTACCCTAGATAATTGAACCAATGCTCATAATTAGTTTCTTTGTCGCAATCTACAGGTTTTGGGATAGAACCCAGATTCAACAACTACTAAAAGCTTTGTATCTTGATCCTGATCACACAATGCTAATCTCATTAGAAACGTTGGCAGTAATGTTTACGATTTCAGTGTACTTAGATCGTAAAGTGCAGCTTCGTTCAATAATGGGTATGGTTTGGGGAAATTTACAGATGATTATGCTAATTTTCGTACTTTTATGGTCGCCGTTTTTTGATTTCAGTTTGCACAATTTTAGAATTTCAGTCTTGCTTTTTTTCTTCATTATTATTTACTTCTCTGGCAAGGCTTTTATCGCTAACGATGATCGAGTCCAATGATTTTTGGATCATCAGTTGACGCCTTCGATCTACAATTTTTTACGTTCCGTAACTTCAGCCAGATGTTTTAAACGTAAACGCTCATAATCTTGGTATTTAGAGAAAATGGACATAACTATCGGAAATAATAGAAAAAGAATCCATTCAAGAAAATCATCCATCACTCATCGTCCTCACTTAATTGAACGTCATCATACGGCTGATAATTCTTCAGCATGAATGGAGTAATCAGCAGATTTAAAATCTGCACGACGGTTTCATATTCAGTGTCAGCCAGCGTGGCCTGACTTGAATATGGATTAACGAACTCGCCTAAAATTTGCCCAGCATACTCAAGGCGAATGGTTTTTGAATCGACCTTGCTAAACATGAAAGTCTGATGAACCAGCTGACTGATCAGCGTGTGAAAATCAGTGTCGATTGCCAAAATTTCCGGTGAGATTTTCATCACCGTCATGACGACCTGAAGCTGTTCTATTGGATCAAAAACTTCAAGGCGTTCGCTGACCATGAACTGAGAAATGATGATCCGGACCATCATCTTGCGAAGCAGACTGACCGCGTAGCTCTTGTTAAGAACGCCGATTTTTTGACCGTGCCAGCTGAGATTGCCGCGATCATCAAAGACAATCCCAAGCGCCTTAAATTCTTTTAGCAGGGCCGAATAATCGATCGTGTCGGCGATTGCTTCTGGGGCTTCATGCTTGATATAAAATCGGCTGAGAATTTCGTGAATTGTTTCAAAGCTCATGTTACATTTCCTCCCATTCCGCCTTGATCTTAGCCAAGGCCCTAGTCAAATCCTCTTCGGTTACCTTACCCTTATTGCCGTTCAGATAGGAACGAATACTCAGGTACATTGGCAGGCCTAATTGCGACACTGGCTGAGCATATTTCATCGTCTCATAGGCTCCATCTAGCGACGCATATTCAGCCATCTCGTCATTGTTCAGCACTTCAACAATTGAGACAGCTTCGTTGCCTAAATCCTCATCAGTCGGATCGTAAACATCGAAGAATCGTGCCAGCGTTACGACTGCATTTTCCATTGGCATCCGTATGTGATAAAGCTCAGTAAAAGTGGCACAGATACCATGAATCAGTAGAATCATCATATCCGGAGTGATTAGGTCCGATCCTAAGACAACCAGACCGGTGCGGTTGCTTTTGCCATCAGTTAAAACCAGGTATTTTTGCATAATTAAAGCCCGACAGACTCAAAATCTGCCGAGCCTAACCCCCTTTCAAATATTCAAAATCTTACTTCAACTCGTCAGTACTCTTGGAAGCGATGAAACGGTAGTTGCCGTTTTGGATATCACGGATCTGCTTTTGGTAAAGCTCGATCTGTTCCTGGTACTTGGCGATATTTTTATTGGCCTGTTTGATATTGGCCTGTTGCGTCGAGATATCGGCCTGCGCATTGCGGATCGTATCGGCATTGGAACTGGCGTCTGCTTTGTACTGGCTATCCTTTTGCATTTGGTCAATCCCAACCTTGTCAGCCGCGATCTGAGCCTTGTAAGCCTTAATGGCTTTCTGTTGCTTTTCGATCCCCTTGTTCAGGTTCTTGATCGACTCATTCAGCGACTCAACCGCGTACTGTTTTTGCGTGTGCTTGACCATCTTGTTGTCCACGAACTTGTTGCTTTCGTTGATGATGAACTTGTACTTGTTCTTCGACTGCGTGCTGTTCGTTGTGGACTCGGTAACCGATGAGGAGGAACTTGATCCGTCAAAGTTTTCATCAGCCGTTGGCAACTGAGTCAGATCTGGGTTCTTGTTTTCAGCCACGATCTGAATGGCCTGATAGCCGGATTTAAGATTGCTGATCACCATCACGTAGTTGTTGTTGGCCAAAGGCAGAACCTGATAGCTGGCATCTTGTTTTTCCAGCGTGCTGGCGCTCAGTTTGATCGCCCGTGGGTTGATCACTTGGCTACCGCCGGCCTGCACCTGAAACTTGACGACCATGAAGTGTTTTTTGGCGTTGTATTTGCGTGACGTCATCGCAATCGTGGCGCTTGAGTTTTGACCAAACGACTCTTGCGTATTAAGTGGTGTGTTGGTAAATCGTGACTGTTTGGGTGCGGTCTGCGTACCGATCAGCAAAGCCGCCATAATCGCTACCAGCGTGCCAGAAATGATCAGCTTGCGTTGCATCGTGTGTTCCGTATGCCAGGCATAAATCTTGGCCAGTTGCTTTTGCCAGGCCGTCCGGAGTCGTTTCAGCTTATCCAGCATTTAGTCAGCGTCTCCCTTCTTGGCTTCAAGCTCATCAGCCACCCAGCGAAGCATGTTGGCCAACTCGGCCCGTTCAATACTGCCGGTGGTCATAATTTTCAGCTTTTCCGGCTGGCTAAAGAAGGTCGTTCCTTCTTCAGTTTCGACCGCCATGTAATACAAAACGTTGCCGTCTTCACACTCGATAATAAAATCGGTGATTGCATCATCACCCTCATAACCATCGTTATGCACGCTGATTGAAAATGGCATGATGCTTTCAACCGTCTTGAATTCTTTTACTTCGCCGCTGGCGCTTACCTGCTTGGTTTTAATGGATCCCATATCGTCAATCTCCTCTTCGTAGCTCTTCAAAATCTGTTCGGCAATTTTCTTGGCATCGTCGCCCAGCGTGACCTGATTGCGTTGTGCAAACCATTCAACCGGCCAGTCCGGCTTTTCGTCGAGCGGTTGTGCGCTGAGCGAGATCCGCGTCCGCAGGTTCATACGCCGTGGCGTGGCGTAGATCCCCTGACTGGTCAGCCAGCCGATCAGATGCAGAGCCAAAACGTCTGCCATCAAAGGCGTGCCATATTGGGCCTGATGTGGGTAATAGGCCTTAAGCAGATCCGTCCCGTCCATCTGCGTCGTCCAGTAGTGGCTGAGGTGGTTTGCATCAAGCACGTCCTTTTCCAGATCGCTTTTGATCTGATCCGTGAGCTTGAATGCCAATACCGCGTCTTTTTTCGTGTTGTCCATGATTGTGTCTCCTTTTTGCTTAGCGTGGCTTAACTTCTTGTACGAAAATATCGAGCTGTTCCTGCGTATAGCGCCGCCGATGAATCTTAGGCACCAGCCGGACGTCATCGCGCAACTGCTTCATGATCTTGGCCGTATAGGTCTGTTCCAGGATCCCGGTTTGGTTGATGTATTTGGCCGCCTTGCGGAAGCCATATATTTTTTGATTAAACATTGATTACTCCTTTAAATTTAAAACGTTTTAACTTCTCGTTTCCACGATTTTAAATCTGGATTTGATTAATTCATCACTTTGACGATTTCCGACCGTTATTAATCCAAACTCAGCTTTTTATAGAGCTGTTGGATCTTGGCCTTGTTCGTACCGCTGTACTGGTAGACTGGCAGGCCGTTGACCGTTTGGATTGGCTGCGGCTGACCATTCTTAAAGACCATGAACGTTGGCGTTGAGGTTACGTGGTATTGCTCAAACAACTGCTTGTCATGGCTGTTTTGAAGCTCAATGTAGACGGCTGTATGCCGGTAATTTGAGGCGTTGCCGATTCCGACCACGTTATCGGCCAGTCTGCTTTGGTAGTCATTCTTGTGGACCGTGGCCGCCACATGCTTACAGTCTTTGCACGTCCTGGAGTAGAACATCACGACCGCTGGCTCATTGGAGCTCATCAGCTTGGTCCGATCAGCGGTGCTGGTTCGGCGGTAGCTATGGAAAAAGTGAAAGCCAAACAGCGCACTGCCGATAATCAATACCGCAATAATGCCTAACGTAATCCGACGACGACGCTGTTCCTTGGCTGGGTTGTCACTGTACATGAGTGATCTCAAGTCCTTTCTGAGTTGATCTGGTGCCAGCCAGCCCGTTTCTTCAACCGGATCGTCCGGTAAAAGATCAGGCGACTGGGACCGTAAAAGAGTTCGACATCGTAGTCCTTGCTGTTTTCGGTAATCTCACCGACCAGCAGACTTTCCTGACCATGGTTGCTGTAGCGGATCGTCTGACCGCTATGTACCAGGTACTGACCGTTGGTAATCGTCATTTTGGATCGCCTCGTTCCTTGTCAACTTCTTCAAATGCCAGCATCATCAAGCGTTTGGTCTCCCGTGCCCGTTTAAGCATCTCGCCCTTGACCATGTTCTGATCGTCCAGCCAGAGACAGTGGACCGGCAGGATCCCGGTTTCTTCGTAGACCTGCTTATATACGTCAGCCATCGTGTATTGTTTTTCAGTACTCATGAGACGTTCCCCTTGATTGAATCCGGATCCAAGACGATCTGTTGAACGTTCTGGATAAACTGCATCGTTTCCTTGTCGGTTGCCCGTTTGAACTGGCTAAAGGCGATTGGAACCTGCGGTGCGTAGTTGTAAGCCTTGGTACAAAGCTCTTCGGGCGCCACCCAGATATTGGTTGCATTCTTACGGTCAACCTTGCCATTCAAGAACAGCTTTTGGGCACGCAGATAGGCAAAGTGCCCTTCCTGCTGATCAGCTTGAAGTTTTTGCAGATAGCGTTCGGCATCGGCCTTGTGCATGAAGCCATAGTTTGCAACCTTGGTGGTATCGCCCTGCTCATCGTAGTAGATCTCGTAGACCACGTAGACGTAAGTACGGTTTGCGCCGCCCCGGCTGGGAATCAGCTTGCGAATCTTGTCATCGTAGTAGTCGGCAAAGCGCTTGCCATGGTTCTTCAGGTAGACGGCCTGCTCAAAGCCGCCGCATTCAACCAGATACCGGTTGGCCACGTCCAGAATCGTTGGAATCGCATCGAGACTGTAGCCGTAGGAGTACTCCAGAATCTGGCCGTCCATTGGCGTTTCAGGGTGATTCATGATATCGATGGCAATTGTGCCCTTAGCCTCGGTAAACTCCAGCCAGGCGGCCACGTCCGGCAGTTTGACGCCCAGACAGTAGCCGTGCCGTTCGATCAAGTCGTATCCGTCCATGTTTTGGTCAATATAGTCGGCCATCTTGGCCCATTTTTCACTGGAAATCCGTTGTGTCATCGTCCTACTCCTTCAAAATTGCCTTGCCGATGCTGAGCTTAGCCTTGACCATGACAGTCTTGGTAGCCTGATCGGCAACTTTTACCGGTACAAAGTCAACGACCCATCCTTGCTCAAGGAGAGCCTTATAGGCGTTGGATTGCCTCGCGACCTCAGGCTCCATACCTTGTTGCGAGACGTACTTCAAGGCTGGCTTGAGCCGTTTGAAGACCGCAATTGGTTCCATATCCGCGCCTTCTTTGCGCGAAACGACGTAACAAAATTTCATAACGACAGCCCCCTTAAAATTTCAAATGCGACCCAGCCAGCCGCGAGCAGAATCAGGATCACGACCGGTAACATTGCCGTATCGCCGATATTCTGCTGATCTACGCGTTTTTCTTCAGCGGCTTCTTCATTGCCCCAGTGGCCCTTGATCGTGTCCTGAAGCCGTTTCTCACGGAAATATGCCCGGCTATGGCGCTGATAGTCATCATTTCTGATCATGACGCACCTCACTTTGGCAATTGATGCGGCGACTTTGGCAGGTAGAGCGTCGCCAATTCTGCAATCTTACGTCCCTTGACTGACTTGGGAATCAATAGCGACATAGCTACTCTGGTCAGCGGAAGCTCATCCGATCCGTACAGGACTCCAAAGCAGTCCCCGATCGGCCGGGTATTTTTGGGGAGTACCTTAACCGGCGTCCCTTTGACAATCACGGCTCTGAGCCGGTTAGCCTGATCAAAGGCCAGCACCATGAAGTCCTTTTTGTGGACCTTGGCACCGGCGGCTTGAAAATCGCTCAAGTGATCGTCAGGAATCCGCAGATAGAAATACTCCGTAGAAACGCCATCGCCGTTAAAGTATTGGCCTTTGGCATACATCATCAGCCGTCCCCCTTCACCTCGTCATACTCGCCTTCAACAATCCGCTCATTGTTGCGCAACAGCTCTCGAATCTGCTTGGCCTTATCTTCTAGCGCGTTGGCTAGTGCTGGCAGATCGGTCTGTTGTAGCTCTTCAGCCGTCAGCTGTTCCGCATCTTGGGCCAGCGCCATTACGTCCAGTGTTTTGGGTACCGCCGACAGCATATCGGTTGACTGTGATGAAACGGCTTTGAAGGCCGCCTGCTTGTTGTCAACCTTTGTGGCCTGCTGTTCCAGCTTCTTGGCCAGTTCGCTGTTTTGTTTGGTCAGCGCTTGAAGCTGGCTTTGCAGATCATCGATATCCTCTTGTGTGTACTTGCTGTTTTCAGCCGCATTCTGCGCTTCGTGCAGTTCTTTTTTGACGGCCTTGAGCGTTTCATTGGTGTCTTGCAGTTGGCTTTCCAACTCCAGCTTGCGCTCCTTTAGCTCAATGTAATCGTCTGGTGGTACCTCAACGCGTTCTGGCTCTTGGGCCTGCGCCTCATCAAGCTGAATCTGCAAATGGCGTTTTTCCTGCATTTCCAGCGACAGCTGTTCGGTTGTGTCCGCCCGAGACCGCTCCAGATCCGAATTGCGTTGCGCCAGTTGATTGATCTGCTCTTGCTGTTCTTTCAGCTTCTTGGCCTGTTCCGCCATTTCAGTTTTGTTGTCGTCCAGCTCCTTGAGCATCTTTTTCCAAGTTGGACTGTTCCGTGCCTTCGGATCAGCGTTGAGAACCATGCTAATGGTCTGCTGATCGACTTGCCCCTTGGCAATTGCCAGTTGATCGGATTGACTGAGCGACAAAAAGTTGTCGATCATCAAGTTGGCATCATCGCCGGTTTCTAAGGCCTGAGCCTGAATCTTGTCCACGGTGTTAGCCAGCTGGATCAGCCGGTATGACGTGCTTTTCGTGTGGCCATGGGCCTTGATCCATTTTTCAAACGTCATCTGCGTATAGCCGCGATCTGAGCGCATGCCGCGCCGTGAAAACAGCTGTTGAGCCTCACGGAAGACCTGTCCCAACTGGATCCGAGCGCCCTGCACGATGTTAACGTACTCCGTTTCCAGCCGGACAAACGGCAACAGCTCCTCATCGTTCAAGCCTTGATAAAAGTCAACCAGCTCTGGATCGCTTGGAATTTGGAAGTTGCCGTAGCGCTCAAAAAGCGGACTCGGCGTTTGCTCTTCTGGTTTTTTCAGTTCCTGCATTTAGCGCACCCCCTTAGTACAGCGCAAAGACGTCAAAGATATCCGCGTAGCGGTCAACCAGACTGGTCTCGGCCAGTGCCTGGGCCAGATCCTCGGCCGTGATGGCCTCGCTGAGATCGTCCAGCGGCGCCATTTGGCTGGCCACATGCTCCTCATGGATATCAATCGCCCAGATCGTCACGTCGTCCTTCTTGAGCAGAATCAGCCCCAGCTTGGCGTCCAGTACCGTCGTGAAGCCTTCGCGTTGTGCGGTTTTGCTAAAACTTTGCATGGTCATCATAAATATCAATCTCCTGACTTTGTTCTTGAATTTCTTGTGAAAATTCGTGCCAAAAGCTTGATTTTACGGTTCGTTTTCGATACGCTAAATGCACAAACCAATAAAAACAAACTTTTTGAGTAACATCCTGGGTCCACGTTTACGACGTGGGCCTTTTTCTATGCGCCCTGACCTTGCTGGGCCAGGTACTGTTCAAACAGCTTGGGCGCATTCTCTGACATATAGCCGTGGCCATCTGGTTGCGACAGGTTCTTGCGAACCGTCTCCAGATCGCCGTAGAACAGTTGTCGGTGCATCTTGATGGCAAGTCCCAGCTGATGTTCAGCCGTTAGTGCTCGATCTTTTTCCACCTGAACCGTTTCGTCGCTTTGCCGACTATCGCTGGCCTCATAGTCAGTTTCGGCCCAAGATGGCAAGGTTTCCTGCACGTTGGCACGGCGGCCGCGACCATATTGGTTGCCGCCGTAGTTTTGAGCCTGAGTCTGCTGCTGTTTGTTCACCCGGGCTTGTTCCGCGGCTTCAACGTCTTGCAGATTCTTGTAGCCCGCCTGGTGATAGTCGCGCATGATTGCCGCTACATAGCCGTATGGCCGCTTGGCGTCAGCCTGCGCGGCTTTTTTGATTGCATGAAGTACGACTTCAGCACCGAATTCCTGCACCCACTGTTTCAGATCAGCAACCGCCGACTTGCTTGGCCAGTCCCAAAGATCCGCCCATGTGTTGAAGATCATGTTCAAGCCGTTAGGATCATCGAGTGAGTTTGGACCAGCTGGATCAGCTGGCGTCGTCCAGCCACGTTGTTGAGTTGTCTGACCAGTCGGTTTTGACCGTCCAGCATCATCGTCAGCCGCCTGCGAAGTTGCAGTTGTGCCTCTCTGTATATATTCACTCTGAGTTGCATAGTTGCTGTTGATGATGCTTGTATTATTAAGACTTGTATTATTCTCTCTTGTATTATTATGATTATCATTTTGAGCAAGTTGCTTTTTTTGCGTATACCCAGATGACTTTTTTGATAAGGGGGTCTTATCATTTTGAGCAAGGGGTAGTGCGTTTTGATCAATAGGTAGCACGTCAGGATCAACAGGTGCATTGTGCGAGACGGTAACCGTAGGGTCCATGTTTAAGTAGATCCGCCGACTAGACATCGCTTGGCCCTTCTTAAGCATCTCAATTCGGAGATAGCCAAGGTTCTTTAAGTGGTTGATCCAGCGTGAAATCGTTGTTTTTCCAACCTCGTATAATGCGGCAAAATAACCGTTTGAAGCAGTACAATAACCATATTTGTTACTTAGTGCGGCGATCTCACTAAACATCACTCGTTCTGCCATTTTCAGCCGTTTATCATAACGAACCGTTGCTGGCATGATTGAATAGTAGTTAGGCCGCTCAAATTGTTGGTTATCAGGATTCATAATTCTCCCCCTTAGGAAATATTAATGTTTAGGCCAATTACTCTCCCGTTAATGCGTCTTTTCCCAACGCGAATGTAGCCGAGTTCCGTTAAATGATCGAGCCAATTTGAAATTGTCGCTTCATCAGTTTCATACAATTTAGCGAAATAGTCATCGGACACTAGGCAATAGTATTTCCCTGCACACAGAGCGATAATTTCACCAAACATGATCCGTTCATCAAAGCTCAGCCGCTTATCATAGCGAACTGGCGCCGGTAAAATTGCATAGCCGTTAGGCCGAATAGTTTTGTTATTTGAATTCATGGTTATCGCTCCTTTTCGTTTTCTTCACGTTTAGTCAGGAATTCATCAATCGCCATGGTAATTACGGCATTTTTGTTGATCCCTTTTTCAGTCGCAAACTTATCAAGCTTGTCTGATAACGATTGAGTGAGCCTAACCCCAGTTTGTTTCTTGTTTGTTATCATAGTGTTATCACTCCTTACACGTATGATATTACAGTGTTATCACTTTGTTGTCAATTAACTTTTTTGACGCCATTTTGATGTTAAAATGCTAACAATCTGATAATGAAAGTGAGATCCTCAAAATGGCTTCAAAGTATCCAATGTTTGGCCTGCGAATACCCACTGAGCTTCGTGATAAACTCAAGTACATTGCCGACTACAATGGTCGCTCCATGAATAAAGAGATTGAGCAGTTAATTATTCGGCACGTTGATGAATTTGAGAAAGCTCATGGCAAGATCAACCAAGACTAGTTTTGACGTAAAAATTGGCTCAAAATAATTGAAATTAGCGCATTGACGCTAATCCCTTTACGCTTCGCCTCATGTTGTAGCTGTTGATACAGCTCTTCATCCAGGCGGAGCGTTATTTGTTTCCGTTGCATCTTGTCACCGCCTTAGACCAGATTGATAATCCGGTGCTGTTGGTTTTCAGAATCGATACAGTAGCCAATCCTGATGTACCCTTTTGCTTGACACTGGCTAATCAAGCCTGAAATACGCCGCCTGGAAAGTCCCAAAAATTTAGCGAAATACGCGTTGGTTTCGAGACAGCCGTTGTCCGTAGACAAGCGCTTGATCTCCGTCAGCAAGGTTGCTTCAGGAATGGATAGATCTTTTGCCTCCCACCACTCAATTGGAATCAGGAACCCTAAGTCCTGTTCTGATCGGTTCTTGCCCATAAATCGTTGCTTCATCGCCATCACCCCTTTTCCTACATCAGCTGGTTGAGTACTTGATAGTCCAGCGTGTACCAATTCGTCCGATCAAAGCTCTCCTCGTTGAAGTTGCCAACGATTACGATACCTTGCCCAGCCAGGTCTCTGAGGTAGCGCTGAATCGTCCGTTCTGAAAGCCATACGAATTGTTCATGCCATTGACCAAGCGTCATACTAGCCCACCAGCGGCCATCTCTAAATGACTTAGTATTCTTGCTCAACCGATTAGCTTGCAGCCGGTTCTGAAGTTCCTGTACTAGTAAGGCCTTCTCCGAGCTATGCAATGCCTTAGCCAGTTTTGGTGTCATCATCATTGGCAACTCATCGCTCATCAATAGCGACTCGAATTGACCTGAGTTATCCATTTTGTTCACTCCTAACTATTTTTTATATAGAAATTAAATAGTTACACTCTGTTACTTTTTCTTACTATTTAGTTCGGATATCCGTACACTAAACGTAAAAAAATAACGGCTGATTGTTTCTAGATCAATATCCAAGATCTTGGCGATACTAACCATTTCATGTTGAGTAAAGCCAATTTTAGTCCGGTTATTCATCTTTCGACTAAGCGATGATCTCGTGACGCCCATAGCTTCAGCAAGATCTTTCAGCGTATAGCCTTTTTCAGCCATTTTGCCTTTCAACAGTGAGTAGTCATACTTTTCAAACAAATTCACACCACCTTCACATTTTTGCTTTGTACATCTTTGTACATTTATCCGTACATAGATTAAGGTAGATCTGTATGATTGTCAATACGCATTGTGATATTTTTTCACCGTCCTGTAACTGTATCAACACGCTACAATTTGTGTTAAACTTTTGTTAATAATATTAAACAAAAACCACTATACAGAAAGGAGCTTCATCCACTATGGATAGCTTTCAAGCTAGGCTACGTCAAGCCCTGAGCGAAGCCAATATGACTCAATCCGAATTATCAAGAAGGTCCGGAATTGGGCGAAACTCCATTTCTGACTATCTCAAGGGTAAATATAAAGCATCACAGACCAACTTAGGGGCCATGGCCCGAGCCTTAAACGTTGACGAAGGCTGGCTGATGGGAGTCAGCAATAAAAAGACGCGTGCTGACAGTAACCGCCCTGCGCCTACAAACCAGACCAAGAGTCTTGATGAGCTGGTTGATGAGATGCACAGCTACCGCGGCCTCAAGATCTCCGATGCTCAGCGCGAGTCGATCAAGGCCATTTTAAAGGCCTATTTGGACACTCAGCTTAAAGACGACGATCAAGACAAATAACGAATCAAATCACCGAGTTGGGAGTGATGACTATGGACGAATTAATCGACTGGCTTCAGGCCTATTGCAAAAACAACGGCATTACGGTTCTATCACGTACCGAATGGCCAGCAAGCTATGCCTCAGCCGCCCTGCCGGATCAGAAGCTGATTCTGTACAATCCAAATTGGCAGCCAAGCAGTGAGCGCCCGTTTATGCTGGCTCACGAGATTGGCCACATCATCGACCAGGATCCGCCTGCCTATCCTTGCGAATACGTCAGCGTTGGTGAAAAGTACGAGAGCACGGGCAACCGAACCGGAATCAGCCTGCTGTTGGAATACAGTCAGACTCAGGACTGGCTGTTTAAGACGCCAGAAGCCTTGATGCAGGCCTTTGGCATACCGCAGACGTTTCGTACCGATGCGGAATGGGCCTTCAGGCATCAGCTTCAGCTCATGAAATAAAGTGTTTCCTTGCCACGCTCGGTGGTTTATTTTTTAGCCTTAAAAAGAACATATGTTTGTTATAGACTTTATCAGCAAATGAGACCCCAGACAAGTTCTGCCATCTGGTTTAAATAACCAGCAGGCCTAAGTGAGATATCTCTCAGCTCATTTCTACCCTAGCATTTTCTTTCCAAGGAACATTGATTGTGTACTTTTTTCATACCGGCCCGTTTCAGCCGTTTTAAGGCGTAAATGATCAATTATCCGTTCTGCGATTCAAAACGCGTCCTGGGCTAAATCAGGCCACTAAAATTGAATTAAAAAGCCAATCATCAGATATCAACAATTCAGCGCCAGCTGAAGTATTTGTTTATTATTTATTTTCTTTGATTAGTCTTTTGTAAAGTGTTTATTTTATAGCTTGCCGTTTCCCCATTTTGGAAAATCCCATCTTGGAAGACCCCATCTTGGCTTTTTCAACGCCTATTGCACATCTGTAAACGAAGCAACTTTCTCACATAGACCAATCCAGAAGCATGCTTTTTGTATCTCACGTTTGTAAAATATTTATTTTATATTTTTAGACTATCTTTTTTATATTCTCACCGGACAATAAATATTTAAATTCTATTGAAAAAATAGTATTTAAATAGAAAAAGAATAGTATTTAAATATTAATTTACTATTTTTTCAATTGACAATATTGAAAGAATATTCTTTAACTATTTTTTCAATATTCTTTTGATAGTCACCAGAACTGGCCCGATCATGCTGACTAATGCCAACCTTAGGAATAATCTTGCCTATACCGTTTGATATGAAGGTTTCTCTTAGCGCCGGATCTTTCTACCTTCGTGAAAGAAAGTTTCTGCGCAGGTTTCTTCTCACATCATCACCGATCAGAGAAGAAGTCTTCTCACATAGTCAGGACGTGAGCAAGGTTATGCTCGCATCAAGTTTGGTCCTATAGCACATTTGTCAAATATTGATTTACTATTCTTAGACTATCTTTTTTATATTCTCACCGGATAATAAATATTGAAAAACTATTTAAAAAATAGTCTTTCAATATAAAAAGAATAGTTTTTATTGGATTTAAATAGTAAAAGAATACCATTTAAATATTGATTTACTATTCTTTTTCAGTTGACAATATCAAATCAATATTCTTTAACTATTTTTTTGATATTTTTAAATTTGGGCACAAAAAAAGACTCCTGATCCAAAGACCAGGAGTCATTGTAGTGATAGAATGTACCAATCCTAATTCAGCGATATATCATACTCAGCTATTTATCGGTATCATGCTTCGTGACCCACTCCGTCAGCTGTGTTGGCAGATCGCCAATGCCATACTTGTTGGCTGCCAGCTTGATCAGCAGGTTCAATGAGACGGTCCGGTTTTCCTGCGCGTTCAGCCACTTTACCGTCTGGCTGTCGGAGTCGAAGCGGAACGAGTAGCCGGTTTTTTCCTTTGACATTCAAATAGCCCTCTCTAGTTGTGAATTGATAGCTATAGTATAGCATTGTTTACATAAAAATAGCAATTTGCTATTCAAATGCTAGTTATTGTTTTTAAATTTAATTTCTTAATGCCATTATATATCCATTTGCTATATAATTAATATATCAGTAATATGAGGTGACAACAATGAAATACGCAAACAAACTAACCGATGCCGAGCTGAAATATCTATATGCCAGGCGCCTAGAAACCATTCCTGATCGGATTGAAAATTTTCAATCTCGCTTGCCTGCTTGTGATCCATGGATTGAAATGAGCGGTGACTACCTTACTGGCGATTTTTTGCTTCAAGACGTAATTTATATTGACGACTATACGGTCTATGATGAGTTTCGGATCTATATTGAGGCTACGCGCATCTACCGCCAGTTCATGCTGAACAAGTTTGGTCGCCAATATCAAAATGATTGCTTCTGGTACGTTGATAAGCCAAGCGTGACTCTGCGACTCAGACGATCAGGAAGGTAAATCATGGCCCTTATTAATCCTATGAGCATTATTGCCGCCTTGGCCTTTGTCTTGGATATGCTGATTGCTTTCCAGACCGATCGTAGCCTGACTTGGCTCAAGCATCACAACCACCCACAATTTAAACGGTATCGCCGCCTGCATCTGATCTTTAATAATTTAGGTGTCGTCTTGCTCATTATCACCGGCTGGCAGTTGGCCAAGGGACATTACGCCTTGATGTTGGGCACCTACCTGATTGTCCTGTTAGGCGACACGCTCAAGTGGCACCGGATCTGGCAGGCCGCCAAAAGCTAATTACATCAACAAAAGAAGCGTCCCACGATCATCGACCGTGAGGCGATTTTTGGTTAATAACCTTCTTATATCGCATTCATAACACTAAGTAGATTTTGGTAAGAATCTACCTGGTCGTAGATGACATCATCGGTTGATATTTCATTGAAGAGTTTACGAGCACAACTGATTTTTACCTGTTCGATAGGTCGTAAGTCCATGCTCTCCATTGATCCCTTGGTCTCAGCGATGAAATATATGTGTTTTACCGTTCCCTTCTGGAAAGCAATTGCCCAGTCAGGAGCATAGTTTCCTACTGGAGTTGGTATCTGGAAACCACGAGGTAGTTTGGCATAAACGATAACTTTATCGTCTAGATCCATGTCCTCGGCAAATTTTCGCTCTATCGATTTCTCCGCAGTACCATCCGTAAACACATAATCCTGGACATTCTTCTTTGCAAGATAAGCCCTAGAAAAGTCCTTATTTTTCTCAGCGGTGAAGATATCTGAACTATAGGTTCCATTAGTCTTGTTGTAGGTTATATCATCAACAACCATGGTTGCCTTTTCTTCATTTATCAGCTTACTTACCTTAGAGATAAATTCCTCCGGGTTATTCTTGTACATTGCAAATTTAAGAGGTGAGATCCCCTTTAGAATGGCAGTTACGGTCTTTCTGGTCAAGTGTGTTCCTAAACCAATCTTTCCGATCAGATCATACTTAACCTGGCTGGTTTCGCCTCTTTCAAGGTTATAAGTGTGGCTTTTTTCTGCTGTGAAGCCGCTGCCAGACTTCACCTTATTCGCAGACCAATCTTCATCTTGAGTTCCCTTGGTTATCGTATACTGGAGCTTTGCCACAAAGAGCCTATCATCGATATGAGCAATAGCTTTCTTGATCAGTTCATTACTATCAAAATGGACAGTATAGCTATATTTATGATTGATGTAGCCCCAAAGGGTCTGGAACTCCTTCTTATAAAAATTATCATTCAGCTTATTTTCAAGGATCTTTGTTGCATGTCCATCATCAATCAAGCCATCAAGAGCGTGCTCATCGAAGATTCCCTGAACAAGCGCATGTACTTCATCTGTTATCTTGTTAAGACCATATTCCTCTGGAAGTGGTGCAAGCAACTTGTTCTCTGTATCAGCATGATATTTGTCTGTAACTTTACCATCCACATCAATGTAATCATTCTTAATCAGATAGAGGTAAATTGTACGTGCTTGATCTCCGGTGACTGTAACAATGTCATCACCAACCTTAAGTCGCTTACCCTCGAAGTACTCGGGAGTTGCCTTGGTAGGGCGCTCATAAAGATTATCTTTGATTTCCTCTTGAAGCGAAGACACAAAGTCCTTATAGCCATCACTGGCAATAACGGTCAGCTTATTAATTTGTTGCACCTCAGATCCTAGAACGTGCTCATCCATTCGGTCACCGTTCTGATTGACACAAATACGCAGACCACGGCCTACTTCTTGTCGTTTATTGGTTGTAGAATCCCCACCATGCTTCAGCGTACAAATCTGGAAAACGTTAGGGTTATCCCAACCTTCACGAAGTGCAGAATGTGAGAAAATAAAGCGCACTGGATTATCAAGTGAGAGCAACTTTTCTTTGTCTTTCAGGATCAGTTCGTATGCAGACTCATCATCACTGATATCTCTTCCCCGCTTCAGGCTGCTATCTACTTTGTGCCCCTTCTTGTCGATACTAAAGTAGCCAGCATGTGTCTTGTGAATATCAATGCTCCTTAGATATTGCTCATAAGGTGTATTGAATAGCGTAAGATATTCATTAAGGATAGAAGTGTATTCTTCCTCAAACATCTGTCCATACTCAGAATTCACCTCATTTCCATCTTCATCATACTTTCTATAGTTCTCAACTTTATCGATGAAGAAAAGAGATAGGCACTTAATACCCTTTTCGAAGAGTTCCTTTTCTTTTTCAAAGTGTGACCGGATCGTTTCTCTAATCTGAACTCGACGAATATCTTTCTCACTGACATCTCCCAAGACTTCACCAATATGGATTGCTACCCCATTCATAAAGGTGACTAGTCCCTTAATTGGGTCAATCTCATTGATGAGATAGTCTTTATATTGTTCCATTCCCTTGGAAAGGTCATAAAGGTCATCACCAACGCCTATAATACGAGTTTCTCTGTTGATGGATTTATCATAACTAATCTCAAACTCCAACCTCGCCATTGGAGGCTTCTTTGGAGAAATGACAATATCTTCGAGATACAGATAACCGTCTGTACCTCTCAGGTTCTTAATGTCGAATCCCTTGACTTCAATTTTTTTGACCAATTTCATCTTGTATGCATCAAGCGCATCCAGAACATAAACAAGGTTATGATGTTCCTTATGGGTTGCGGAATAATTCAGAACAAAAAGTGGATTAAATTCCTTCAGTGATTTCTGGGTCTTTGCTCCACCCATTTTCTGCGGCTCATCCAAGATAATAATTGGACGATTTGCTTGTATGACGTCGATAGGCTTTCTGCTGCCGAACTCATCCAACTCCATACGAATTCTTCTAGCATCCTTGCCCCTGGCATTGAACGCCTGTACATTGATGATCATAACAGAAAGATCTGCACTAGAACTGAAATTATCGATATCAGTCAGGTTCTTAGAATTGTATATTTCTTAGAATTGTATATAAAGAAGCGAGCTTTTTTACCATACAGTTCCATAAAATGATCCTGCATCACCTGGAAGCTTTTCTGTACGCCCTCACGAATAGCAATTGAAGGTACAACAACGATAAACTTAGACCAGCCATACTGCTTGTTCAACTCGAACATGGTTTTAATATAAACGTAAGTTTTACCGGTACCGGTCTCCATCTCTACATCCAGAGAACAGGCACCCATATGCTCAACGAGAGACGAAGACTCCTTTATATTGTTGTCATTCTGAACAGACCGAATATTCTTGAGAAACTGCGATGAATCGAGCGCAACCGGCGCGTTAGCGAATCCCATGTACAGTTCTTCATCAGGAATCTTATAATTAAAGAGGTTTTTTTTGATTTCCTGGGTACCAGTGTCCCGACGGTAACTAGTCCGGTCATGGAAAGGTTGCCCAGCGAAGACTTTGACCACACTGTCTACAGCATTAGTCTGGTACTGTTGGTTTGTAAATTTGAATTTCATTTCTGCCATGTCACAGCACCTTTCTTACCGTTTCGGGACTGTATGTCTTGAAAATCTCCTCAAAGTTTGCGGCGACGCTGTCACTTGCCATGCTGCTGTCACGAGAGACGAAGTAGAATGGATGCCGCTTTGCAATTTCTGTCACCACATCCTCAGTCACATCTTTGTCGAAGCAGGCAATCAAATAACCATCCTCAACGGAGAATACCTTCTTGCCACCGATCTCGGTCAGCTCCACCTTTGAAGAAAGCTGTACGCCCAGATCCAGCATAACCTGAATCAGTAAATCTTCTGGTGTGCGGTCTTCCTTGATGTTATCCATGTAATCATCCAGATTCATCTGGCCGATATCTGCCGGACGGTAATAGACATCCTTCATATTAGACGAATCAACTTTGAAACAGCGGAAACCGTAGTCGATGTCGGCGCCTGTTTCTTCCTTTACCTCCTTGCCAGCACGGCGGATACGCTCTTCTCCAATTTCACAGATAGTTTTATAGCCAGCTTTATAAGCTTCAGATTTTTCATCTGTTATTTCAGGTAACTGTACAAGGATAAATTTACGTCTCCCACCATCTTCGGCATTCAGTCTCATAGCTGCGTGAGCAGTAGTAGCAGAGCCAGAGAAGAAATCAAATATAATCTCATCCTTTTCTTCGAGTGCATTTATTAGTAACTGTATAAGAGCGGTAGGCTTCGGATTAGAAAAGATACTTTTACCACCAAATAGTTTCTCTACTTCCATTCCACCGTCGCTTTTTAGACTTACAACTGTGCGTAGCAACATCTTTCCAACATCACATAAGTATTTTATGGAGCTTGGTTGAGTGTTTTCATCTTTTGCAAACCAAATATCTCCACATACATAACTTCCGTCATATCGTTTCACTGTATGCCCATAATCTAAATGGCTTTCAAACGTTTGCAAATTCCACCTCCAGCCTCTATCTGGTTTCTTTGTTGGCTTATGGGTAGCTGGATGCAACACGTCATAAGTAGGCCCAAATGTATCGCTATTCGGCCAGCTCATGTTAATTTTCCCCCACGGTTGGTAATTGTTATCTAATGAATTGTAAAGTGTAATTCCACGATCATAATTGTTCTTTTTATAAAAAGCCTTTAATTCTTTCTCTGCTTTGGGAATTGGAACTTTTCTTCTTTTGAGATCCTCACATAATGCGAACACATCTTCAATTCCATCCTTTTGCATTGTAAATTGTCGATTGGCATCCTTATCCTTTACATAAACAAGAATATATTGATGTATATTTCCGAGCCCCTTATTATCATTTTTGGGAACCCTTGTATTCCATGTGATGCAGTCAACAAAATTTCCGGCACCAAAAACCTCATTGCAAATTTTTGTAAGGTTTTCAAATTCACAGTTATCAATACTGATAAATACTGCTCCGTCATTAGATAATAGATCCTTTGCTATTTTAAGACGCGGATAAATCATATTAAGCCAGTCAGTATGAAATCTTCCATTGCTTTCAAGATTCTGTACAAGCTGATTACCATCTTCGTCTGTTTGACCGCTATTACCTTCGTATTCATCCTGATCAATATTGAATGAATCGCGGTATACGAAATCACTTCCTGTATTGTAGGGTGGATCAATATATATCAGCTTTACCTTGCCGAGATACGTCTCCTGCAGGAGCTTCAGCGCATCGAGATTATCCCCTTCGATATAGACATTCTCTGAGTCTGTTCCTCCGGGTGTCCCATCTCTTCCGACAGACTTTTCCTTCTCAAAGCGCAGAGTCTTGGCAATTGGAGCATTGGCAAGAACAACTGATTTTCCTTTATCCGGCCATGTGAACTGATAGCGCTCCTGCCCGTCATCTACGACCTGCGTATTGATTTCCTGCATCAAGACATCCTTATCGATGGCACGGACGACATTGCCCTCATCATCTACCGTCTCGGTAATCGCATCTGGGAAAAGGGCTGCTAACTTCTTATAATTTTCTTCTGCCAGATCCGGTGTATGCATCTTAAGCTTTTCCATAATTTATTTCCCCCAATTGTTCTCTATACTTTTGCCACCCTTATTCACCCTTACGTTCTTTAATTAACTCAATTAACTCCTGCAAGTCACCATCAGTTGCGATTTCGCGGACGTATTTCCTGGCATAGGAACGATAGCGATAGATCCGCAGCTTGTCTTGATGCTGACTTGCCCATTTTTGGCTGGCCCGTTTCTGGGCATCACTTGCGACCATGACCACTCACCATCCTTTGTGGTAGTAATTTCATAATCCTATCCATTATGAGTTAATAACTGATATGACGCAAGATTTTCCTGAAGCTGGCCGATTGATTAAGCATCGGTTTTCCCGTATACTCAACCTAAATTGAATACATTACAACCTTGTGCCAAAACAGCCGTTAGATGATTCTAGCGACTGTTTTTTGCATAGAAAAAAACGGTACCGCCTCAACTGAAGCCGCCCGCCTTTAATCTCAACGAGCAATGTTACCCTACGTGCAAACGGTTGTCAACCAATGTTTCGGCAGATAACCGTCAATCGTCCTAAACCCCGTTGTTAAGGTATCTAGAGCCGTCAAAATCAAACGAAAAAGCGGCAATCATTGCTGACTGCCGCCTGCTTAGTTCCACTTGAAATATAAGACGATACCAATAGCGATTATCGAAAGCCCAATCGCAAAAGAGAAAAACTTTGCCAATAGATCATTTATCGTCAAACTATCTTCAGCCATCTTCTTGGCAATCGGTTTACCTAATCCACTTAATACGCGCAAAAGTAAGTCAACGGCAAAGTAAACAATAATCGCTATGATGATTAATTCTAAAATATTCATAGTTAATCTCCCTTTGACGCTGAACCCTGCTTATATGTAATCCTGTACCATTGAATCTCTTGTCGCTTGGCCAGCTGACGTTCCGCTTTGGTAGCGTCCTTGTCGGCAACCCATTTCTTGCCATAGACTACCGTGCCGTGCTTATGATCGCTCATTTCAATCGTCTTATGATCAATTTTATCGGTAGACTGCTTACTGTACTGTCCTTGCTCAGCTGATAATAGAGCTTATCGCCGTCAAGATAATAGCGGTACGGCTTGACGGTTTTTTGATGGGCAATGCGGCTTAAATATGAATTTGGGTTTACAGGGTGATCGCTAAATCCGGCGGAAACAATTAGTGCAAATGCCAATGAGACAACCGTAGCAATAATGCTGATCATTGCTATTTTAAGCATTGCTATGCTAAAAGATTCTAGCTTGTCTTCCAACGCGCATCCAGCTACGAGCGAAACTACTATACAAAAGTTTGCGGCAATAGCTATTACCACCCAATTTGAAGCGGTGTTGAGCAAGTGCCACCATGCAATCAGATTATCCATTTCGATCGACCACTCCAGCGCCAATAGATCGACGAATAAGCCGATAATCAGTCGAGTTGCGCCTAAATTAAAAAAGGCGATCGGCATCAACCGACCGCCGTATGTTTAAACAATAATCATTGGTTCTGGAATCGAATCCGGATGAATGGCGTTGACCGAAAACTCGGAGCCATGATGAATAGACTACGTTTGGCTTTGATTGAAATAGTCAACCACCAGCTTAATTGCTTTAGCTTCGTTTTCAGCAACAACGACATGGCTTGGGCCATCAAACGTTACTGGAATTACCTCGTAAATTTCCATTTGCATTTTAAAACCTTTCCTTTAAAACAAACTGTTATTCCAATCCCAACATGGCGCCGGAAAATATTATAACCGCGCCGAGAACAATCAATCCGGCTGACACTTTGATCATCTGTTTGTCATCCTGCGCCAATTGTCCCAGAATTGGCGCCAGAAAGGCAATGATCATGCCGCCGAAAATCATTGCCAGTGCCGCCTGCCTTCTCATTGATCACGCTCCGTTGAAAGCATGCTGATATCAATCCCTGGGTTCTGATCTGGCTTTGGCTGAGCCTTAGGCGGCTGGTATGTAGCTGGCGTTTGCTCAGGCCTTGTTTTTGGCGCTTCTGGGGCCGTTTGACCGTCACTTGAAGATTTACCCAAACCGGCCTTTAACAGCGCGCCAGCGTCCTGATTTTGGCTGAATTTATCAAGAATAACGGTGGTGAAGTCCTCATCACCATACAGACGATCGATAAATTCAATTGCCAGCCGCATCGAAAGCGTCTTATTCTGCTGATGTTCCAGCCAACGTGTGGCCACCGATTCCTTTTCAAAATTGAAGCTATACAGTTTTCTCTGACCCATTGAAATCACTCCTTACTTGATAGCACCCAGGATCAGCTCTAGCCCCTTCTCGTTTAAGACCTGTGCGTATTCCGGGGCAATCCAGACTACTGGAACCTCATCGCCGCCGGTAAAGCGCCGGAGCTTTTCTGCCAGCTTGGTGCGCAGACTGGATTGTGATGCCATTGGAATCGAGCCGCCCCCATAGACGAAGATCAATTCAGCCCGAGCATTGGCCGCACGCATCGTTTTTGAGACCGCCGTCACGATTTCGTCAGCAAATGGCTCCAGCTGATCGTAGACGACCTGTTGTACGCGCTTTTGGTGCTTTTGAGCAAATGGACTGACCTTCTGCGAAAGATAGCTCTGCAATTGAGCACGATTGTCAAAGCCCATCCGCTGTTCCTGCAGAACGTCATTGGCCAGCTGTAGAACGTTGCCATATCCCTTGGCCAGCGAGGTTGAGGCCTTGGAGTTGACCAGTCCGTTGACGATCATGACCAGATCCGTGGTGCCTTCGCCGATATCGATCCCTAAGACGTTTTGCGTCTGCACGATATCGTCAGCCGTGATCTCTGATAATTCTGGGTAGTTGGCCTTCAGATCTGCGACCATCGTTGCCTTGAACTTGTCATCGGCATTTTTGATAAACAGCTGAGCCGTTTCGCCTTCAAGAGCCACGTATACAGACCGGAACTTGATGGCTACCGTAATTGGATCCTTGAAGTTGTGGAACGTAACCGTGTGCGTCTTATCCAAGAACTTGGCCTTATAGCGCGCAATTACCCCCGTGTTCTTGCCTTCAGCGACCGGCAGAGCCGTGGCCATGTTGACCGTGACCTTTAAGGTTTCGCTCAGATCCTCGCCGTTGAAGAAGCCGTCCTTAACGCGCTTGCCAGCAATCATGCTCAAGGTCAATACCATTGCCAGATCGTCATCGCTCTTACCAGCAAAATCGTTGACGTCAAACGCCTTGATCGGCAGATTGCTCAAGACCGCCGCCTGACCGATCAGATACCGGCCTTGACTGGTAACGGCCGAGCTGGAAACCGACACGTCCATCTCGTTTAGGAAGTTCTTCATGTAGCTGACCTGCTGATCCTGATTGTCAAAGGCAATTGGCTCCGTGATATCCTGCGGCTTCTCGCTGGCAATTACGGATGGCATCTTGACTTTTTCATCGTTTAAGGCCGCCTTGATTGAGCCGTAACCCAGATCGTTGGCAAAATTCAATACATATTCACTCATAGTAAAATCTCCTTTGAAATATCAAGAAAAATATTTTATATATTTATTATATATATTAAATATATTTTTTCAATAGTTGAATAGCGAAAAAATATCAAAAATCTATTTAAAAAATATTCTTTTATTGCGGAAGCGGCCTCTAAATATCTGGTTACATTTTTATCGCGAATATCGCAATAAACCTTGCGCAACCCTGGGTAGATATATTTATTAACAATCACCCAAGCATAGCGCTTCTGACCATTAGTCGGATTGTCTCTGGCATTAAACATATTAATTAAAAATCGACGTTGTTGGCGATCTATTATTTCAAGCTCTTCTAAATAATGAATCAGCTTACGCGAAAAATGATCCTTATCATCGAAGAAATCAATTGTCTTGTCTTTACCATATTCAACCGCCAGGCTCTCCAGCTCAACCAGTTGTTGCCAGTAAGACATCTGCTGATTCAGCTCTTCTACTTCAAACTTTTTGATGCAGACTGATCCAATTGGAAAGAGCTTCTTGCCCGTGATGGTGTTATAGATCGTATATAGATATTTCAGTTCTTCTTTTTTACAGACACATGTAGAAGATACAGTTTCATCAATCTGAAAATCAATGATCGTCCATTCCTGTTTGGCTTTTTCCCAATCCTGGGCTGAGGAATTAACTAACACTACTTTGATTAGTTCCCAGTAATTTTTTCTTGCCATGCAAGTTGCTCCTTACATCGCTTGGTATTATTTTATATACTTATTATATATACTATATCTATTAAATAGCAAACAAATAGATAAAAACTATCTAAGAAATATTCAGATGATACTGGCCCTTCACTTGCTGATTGACTGATCTTCTCTAAGATAAACTGCACCTTAAACCCATCTCTAGGCTTGACCACAAGCCGTATAGGGGTTACCTGCGCACCCTGCCTATCCGTGACAAAAGTGCACAGTTACCATTACACCCCAAAACTTGAATCAAAAATTCAAATTTCGGCAGACCGATTAAGCTCATCTCCCCCTTGCACCAATTGATCTTAGAGTTGATTCGTACGATTGCTCTACCTATCATTCGAGCAAAACTTCGCGAGAACTCGAGTAAGTCGCGATGATCAATTGGCTAGTCTGCTGTATTTCAAAGACATCCAGCCACTTTTTTACTGCCTGCCGTAGCAGAAGGTGTCGCATACCTGGTGTTGACTACAATCCCTGCTCAAGACGTGCTTCAGGATCACGGACGTTTCGGGTGGCTAACGGCACAGAGTCGCTGCGAGTCGGCAATTAACGATGGCCAATCGAAAAAGGAAGGATCTTCTTGCCTATGGATATTCAGATAGGAATACGTATTGCACGCGGACATCAGCGATCCCCCTACGTATTCTGGAAACGACAGAATTGGTTCTTTGGTAAAGTTTTTCAGTTGCGGCATTTCCAAGTTTCTTTATATCCAAAAACGAAATCCAAACAAGTTTCGCCATAAAAAAGAACTTCGTTCCAAACTTGGCACGAAGTTCAAAGTCTTATTATCGTTCACGACCTTTTTTCTTGGCTTTATTCTGCTGTTTAGTCGCCAACTTTCGTCGGGTTTGCATAGCCACATATTCTTTTAACAGGATCTGCCGCGTTTTTGTAGTCAACTCCATCAACTGCCGACCGTCCTTAACATACTCAGAATTAATCGAAAGCGTTCCAATACTAAAGCCTCTCAGCTGGTTTCGCGTTAGGGAGAGCACGGCCAATACCTTGTTTTCCGGTACGTTTGAATAGTCTGAGTACGGGTGCTTGCTATCAGCTAGGTTGATTAACGAGAATGGCCGATAAACCGTTGGCTCAAAATTCCTTAACGCCAACAAAACTTGTTTATCTGAGGACTTTAGTGCCTTTGAGAACCGCAGTTTCCTTGCTTGTGGAACCGTCCCATTAACATCAAGTTGCATCGTCTTGGCATCAACCAGTTTTGCAAAGGAAGATAATGCTGAAAGTTTTTGAAACGTAGTCCCATCATTCTTAACTAAGATAGCGTTTTGAGTAAAATTCCCATCTGCTAGATCATTTAGCATTTGACTAGCCGTTCGATGGTCAAAGATCATACCCGTCAAGTGTGCAAAATTTTCTGTACCGAATTTAACTGGCAAAGCTTGAATGGTATTATGTTGTCTAGCTAAATAGATAATTCTACCATCTGCTAATTTTTGCTGATAGAATAAGGCGGTCTTTACCAATTTGTCAGCATACTTATTAAGTTCTCGCAAGTCATCATCGGTTGCCAAACGATATCCTTTAACCTGGCGTGGCCTGATTTCACGAGTCATCCTAAATACCGACTTAGTTGCAGAATCATTATCAATTGTCATCTCAATCACTTCTTTCGAATTTAGTAAGTTAATACTAGTGAGATTCATTGATAACCAATCTTTAGCCAGTTTCAGATTAGGATTCATGCTTCAATTAAGTAGCGATCAAAAACTAAATATGTTAAGATATAGTCGCTCTTCAGAAGGCGATCAAATTAAAGGGTCAAGGAAACTTGATCGGGTAGCCGGCTGCCCCGGGGTTCGCAAGTGGTAACAGGCGCGGGCATTAACTTGAATACGGCGTAATTCTCACCTTTGTTTTTACTAATAGTACTTAGGGTGCTATTAATTGAGTGCCACGTTGATTGTGGGTAGGTCAGCTAAAGGCTGACCTTTTTATTTGTCAAATTTTCTTTTTGCCGGTACCAACTTCGTCCCAAACTTGGCACGAAGTTGAAATCAAAAATAGCGCTATACCAGTTCAGTACTGGTATAACGCTATTTTTTATATGATCAGCAATGCCATCAGCGTTGCCAGATTAAAGGTTACGTGGGCCGCCATGTTGACGCGCAGATCACCATAATGCCGATATAAGACCTGCAACAACAGGCTGATCAAAACGTACTCCCAACTTGACGTATCACCGTGCATCATACCGAAGAACAAGGCGACGATCATGGCCGCTACCAAAAACTGAGCTTTTGGCAGCATACCCGGCCAGTGCCGAGTCATCCAGTTATCTAATCGCCGATACAGACATTGCCGAAAGACAATCTCTTCAAGGAGCGGTGCCACGATCACGATATAGCCGATATATGGCCAGTGCTTGCGCATCATGGTTAAAATCAAGCCGGTATTGCTACTGCCAAGCGTTGCATCTTTGGTCAGCAGGCTTACGCCCAGCATCAATATGAGGACCGCTCCCCACGCGATTAAGCCCCAGCCAACGCCTTTTAAGACATTCATATTCAATGATTGTTTCAGGACCTTAGAACGCCAAAATATGGCAATCAGCATGACGGTATACAAACCGGCCAGAACGTATGAGCTGAGAAATGGCGTCTTGGTTGCGATAAATGCTGAACTCAGCCAGATCAGATAGTAAAGGCCGATAATCAGCCAATCCTTTCTGGTGTTGTCCTGCCCGGCCATCAGTTAAAGGCTCCTAAAGACCAAGCCGCGATCGCACTGGCAAACGTCGCCATCGTGGCCACCAGCAAGATGCCAAAGATATGGCGTCCCAGCCAGGAAGGCGTCTCATAGCCGGTAATCGGCTGATCTTGGACCTGCGTTAGCTTCTTGTTGATCATTTGAACTCCCCCAATTCTATTGATTATTTGTGGCGTCAACCATCGTTGAGCCAAGCTTCTGTAGTTTCGTAAACTTATGTTGCGTCAAATCGTACGTGCTGGCGTAGACCATCGTTGTCGTAGCAGAACGTTCAGATCCGTATTGCGCCGCGTATTTAACGACCGATACACAGTCTACGGTGTTGTTGCTTTCGTTGATCAGGCTCACCCCGGTATTGGCACTGATAAAGCTTGATTGCAACTGCATGGTCTCAATGATGCTTTCGCCAGTGTCGTCTTTGCCATCGTTAAAATAGGCCTTGTTGTTCAAGATATCATCAGATACCAGCTGTTTAGCCTTATCAGTCCGTGCCGTCCAGTCGGCTTGCGAGCTGTAGGTAAACAAGATCCGATACAGCTGATCGGCGGAACTGCTAGCTTCGGTTTCAGCCTTGGCTTGTTTTGAGGTGTCCTGCTGAGCCTCGGTCCCTGTAGCAGCCTTTGCTTGTAGCTTTTGCCGTTCTGCTTTTTGCGCCGCCTTGAGCGCCTTTTTCTGCGTAGCCAACTCAGTCTGCGCTTTAGCGAGATTCTGGTTATAGGCGTTTTCCTGATACTTGAAGAGACCCAATAGGCCCAGACTGACCGCAATTACCGAAACGGCGGCAAAAATTGATTTTCTATTCTCCATCCGTAGTACCCCCGTTCGTCATACTGGTCGTCATTACGTGAACCTCGTAATCATTGACGGTCAGGTTATCCAGATCGTAATCCAGCTTGATTAGGTAATTGTGCTTGGAACCGTCTTTTTCTTCAAACTCCGTCGTAATGTAGACCGGTACCTTGGTAATATCGTCCGCATTACCAAACGTTACCGTGGTGGCATCGTTCTTGGTAATTACCCACTCGTTGGTATTAGGATCAGTGTTCAGCCGAACCAGTTCTTTCGTCAATTTCTTGCCCAGTGCGGCTTGAAGCTTTTTTTGGTTTGCTTGGTAGTCCTTCTTCGAGTGCAGGTCGCCCAGCTCTTTGACGATCGCGTTTTTCAGCGTGTTTTCAGCGTGCTGTTCTGCACTCTTCAGATCAAATTCGTTGGAATATGGCGAGTTGACCGCTGTCTGCGTGGCCACCTCTTTTTTCTTGAGCTGGGTCTGCTTAATCTGCGCGTTGACGCTCTTGAGCTTGGTTGTGTTGGGAATACTGATCACCGCCAGAATCCCACAGATAATTGCTACCGCCCAGAGCAGTATTTCGTTTTTCTTCATAAATATCTCCCTACTTTTTCGATTGACCGCCCTTGATCAAATTAACTGGATCCAGCCAGGTTCCATTATTAGAGAAGGCCGAGCCTTCAGCCTTATCAATTTCGGTTTTTGAAACCCCGATATGAATATGCGTAACGGCTGGACTATTTTCTGAACCGTGTTTGGGCAGTGTCCCGATAACATCGCCGGTCTTGACCGTATCGCCTTCTTTGACCTTGATGTACTTGGACGCTTGTGCTTCTGAGAAGGCAAATTCTTGGTAGACCTCATAGTAGCCATCATCAGACTTGACGCAGACATAGTATCCCAGATCATTCTGTGTCGTTCCACTATGGCCGATCTTATAGACCTTACCACCGTGAATTGCTTTGATCTCCTGACCACCATAAGTCGCATCACCAAAGTCAATTCCATCGTGGAAGTTCCCCGTCCGCGAAGCACTGTAGCCGAATAATTGCTCCCCAGAAATTGATGGATTGTTGTTCTTGATTGAAGCAAATGGCCAGCTCCAGTCACCGCCAGCCCCATTACCAGATGAGGTACTGCATTGATTTTCATCATTTTGCGTGTTGGAACCAGAATCTGCCGTCCCGGTTGTATCACCCAGGATTGAGTCCGAACCACTGATATTGGCACCACCAAACAGTTCATAAGCCTTTCGAGCGGCCGCCCGACGAGCGCTATTGGTATTGGCCCGTGCTGATGGCGATGGACGTTCATATCCATTCATCCAAGCGGTTGCCGCATCTTCTGGCGTGCCACCTTTGGTTTCCTTGAAGTAGGCTTTAACCGTTTGTGGTTCAAGCGCTATTACAACGTCTCGCTGGTTTTCAACCGACCAGGACTTATCCGACTTTGGGTTAGTCAGGTACTTGCTCTTTGGTGTGAACTGGTACAAACCGCCCCCACCTTCAGCCCCAGCACCGATTTCTGCTTGGTCCAATACGAACCCCGGATCTTCAGCCCCAGCAATATTACCGACAATCCCGGCGGCTTGTGCCCCACTCATACCTTTACTGGTCCAGGATTTAAAGACGGCTTCAGCATTCTTATACGCCTCAGTGCCTGATTGTGTCCACGACCCAGTAGCGCTTGTGCCAGTACTCCCAGAATCAACAGTCCCACCCGACTTACAAGATTTAGACGAGAACAGCGTGAGGATCGCCATAATCACGATTAGAAAGGCAATGATCCCAGCACCAAGGCCCCCGAGAATCCAATACTTTTTCTTACCCATAAACTACCCCCTTACATCAGTACGGTAAAGATGGTCAGTAGGGCCATGATGCCTAAGATAATCAGCATGAATTTCAGTTTTTCGTTTTGAAAGTCAGGGACCTGCTCATCATTTAAGAGTTGTTGCTTGCGTTTTTGAATCGCCGCATTGGTGTCATCACGAATCTGCCGATAGCGATTAACCGGGTGCAGCCCCTTTTGCTTGTTCTGCGACGCCTTGGCTACGGCTTGTCCCATCTTTTCGCCCTGCCGTTGCCGTTCAGTGCCTTTGCGCAGTTGTACGCGTGATCGGATTGCCATTAAATGCCACCCCCATATCGCTGTTTTTCTTTAGCCGTGATCTCAACCTTAAATTGGATATTGCGATCACCGTTGATATTCATCAGGCACTCGGTCTTTTCGAGTCGTGTCAGGCTTTGTAACTCATCAAGCGTAGTTGAACCGCCCAAAGCAGTTTGCAAACGTGGCAGATCGTCATCCGAGATTTGGAAGAAGAAGCGAATTTGGAATAGTGAGAAGATCTTTTGTACGGCAAGGATGTATGGATCATGGGAGTCACCATTCATGATCAGGTCCTTGATTGTTGGGGCGGCCATCGTAATGGCACAGAAGTTTTTCCGCATCTGCTCCATCATGGAGGCTAGAAACTCAACCCCAAAGGTGAACTTTGGACTGATAATGTTTTCAACCTCATCGATATTCAGGTAGTACCAAGGAATCGAATACATATCCAAGGTGCCGTTTTTCAGCTGTTTTCGGAGCTTCATACCGTTCTTGATAATATCCGCTGATAACAGCGTCAAAACTGAGTAGATCTGCGCATTGAAGATCTGCTCACCTTGGGCCAGCAGACCTTGGATATTAAACGTAACAACTTGATCGTTACTCATATCTTTGAGGCGAGTAGGTCCTTCAAACATATCCCCCTTTGTCTCGAAAATATTAGAAAATGTTGAAGTAATTCGGTTCATTGACGTAACCATATTGCTAGTCAAATGAATCCGTGGATCTCGTTCTGCTTTCCGTTGCCGTTCGTTTGCATACAAGACAAAATCTCGTAATGTTGGATACTCATCTTTTGAACGACCCGTAATCTGCAATTCATTAATATTCTGTTGCGGATTACGAACCCAGAGATTTTGGTCAATGTAGAAGTCTTGAATCCAGCTATCCAGCATGGTCATATCATCGCTGTTGGCATCTTCACTCAAAAATTTGAAGAAGTTCTTGAGCTTGGTGACGTGCTGGGCAAATGAGTTGATCTCGTCAACGGAGCCATTGTCATTAACAACCGTTGGAAAGACCTCAAACGGATTGATCATGTTTTCCGGCTGATCAAGCTTGATAATGACCCCGTTTTGATGACGTGTTTGGTCAGTATACTCACCGGAGACATCAAAATTACGGATATACGCACCGCGACTGAAGACGTCATCGTTCATCTTTTTAAGCAGAGTTGACTTACCCATACCAGCGTTTCCCGTCACAAAGAAGAAGGAACGCGTCCGGTGCTTGTCACGCTGAAACGGATCAAACATAACCTCGCCTGACGTCCGAGTATAGCCGTAGTACGAGCCGTTGGGATCTTCAAGCTTCACGTGGTTGAACGGATATGACCCGGCAATTGAACGAGCCTGAATTGGCAGACCGCCTTGTGGCTTGTTGAGCATATCTTGTTCGTGCATCGTCGGAATAAAGATGCTCTCAAAGTCCGATAACTGTTCATCAGCATACCGGGCCATGCCAAACTGGCCATTGTCGCGATTGATCATCTTGACGCGCTTTTCCAGCTCTGGGAGTGTTGGTGCGTAGACAAAGATCCGCATATAGACGCGCTTCATGACTTCATTAGCTTGCGAAAGCTGACTCATCAGTCGTAATTGATCCATGTAGGTCCCACCAGACTGAACGTTATCCAGCTCCTTGGCCTTGCCGGAGATCCGGATCTTTTGCTCCGTGGCTGACCGTGACAGCTGTTTTAAAATCTCGGCCCGATCTTCGGTTCCCAGACTGATTACCGCCATGGTTGAGTCATTATTGGTTAATGGCACGCCCCAAAAGTGCATGAGACCATGTTGCGGATATTTGTTCAAGCGCAGACAGGTAACGTAGCCATCTCCCATTTCCAGATAGCGCGAGTACCGCTTTAGATTGCCTTGTGGCTGCACGCTGGCCAGAAAATCCAGATCATAGCCAGCCTGCGTCAGCTCCAGAATTTCTCTCTTTTTCATATAAAGCTCCTTATTTGATCTTGGTGTTTAGGTTGTTAATCCGAAACAGTGTTTCTTTTTTTCGCTCCAGCGACAACGGCTCCATCACCAGGGCATCACCGCCCCAGCTGATCACCGCGTCACGCAGGTTGCGCAACTCAACGGGCCGCTTGCCGAAAATCAGCAGGATAAACTCTTCTGAAACCAGCTTTTTTTCAACCTGATCGTTTTCCCATTGCTTGTTTTCGATATAGTGCAGTTGCGTTTGCAATTGCCGCTTGCGTCGGATATCGGTTTCTCTTTTTAAGTCATTCATTACCTTGATATACCGACTTTGCCAGTACGATTTTTGTTTTGAGGCATCAACCGGAAAGGGACTGATGATGATCTTCATATCGTCAATCGCGGTCTGAAGAAAATGATGAAAGCCATCAATGATCTGGTCTTGTTCACGAATCGACATCGTCCGGACCCCTTGCCCTCGAATTGACAGCATATCCGCATAGCCGTCCGCTTTTTCGCGCAAGATGATAAAGTGATCGCTATCCTTTGTGATCCCCTTATAGGCCAACAGCTCCAACATACTTGACGATGGCGTGGCTTCTGAACCGCGGTAATGTTCCAGTTGTTCCAGACGCTGTTGTTTGCGTTGTTTTCTTGAAGTCAGCAGCGTCCGTTTTTGGCGCTGACGATCTTCTTTAACTGCTCCTCTAATTGCCAAAGTTATGGTCTCCTTTCCGCACCGCATCGATGCTCTTAAATTCATAGTAGCCAAAAGACTTAAACAGCTTTGGCTGGCGGTTGATGATCAGCATCCAGATCACCTCGAAGTTGCGCTTGCCTGGGTTCGTCCGTGGCCGAAGATCCAAATAAACGGCCAAGATTCCACCTACAATGAAAAACAAGGTCTGCTGGAAAGCTTGTGTTGGTGGAAACAGGTTGCTCAACGCGATTGCAATCCCCCCAACGATTCCAAAACAGCCAATATCTTTTAGGAAAATCCCCGTCCACAGCTTGATTTCTGATTTGACGTCAGGTACTACACCAAAATCTTCCATATGAGATATCCCCCTTCTTAAAAAGTTTTCATTACTAACTGCTAACCTTACTGATAAATGAAATTCACTCAACTTTCGCCACAAATAAAAAAAGCCAGCCTTACGACTGACCTTTTAATTAACTATTCTTCGTCTTCAAATGGCGTTGATTCACGGCCGTTTGCATGACCGCGTTGGGCCATGTTAAAGCGCCGACTCGTCAGATAGTTTGAGCTGGATTTTTCCAGCGTCTTGCCAGCCTGATTCAAACGCTCACTCATGCTTGGCCGTACTGGCATATCCGACTGACTAGGTGCATTCCCGACTCCAGAGTTGACCGAAGGATTAGTATTAATGCCGTCATCACTGGTCGATACTTGTTGAGCAGGATTTTCACCAGCCCCACCAATAACTCGGTTATCAGCACCTGGCATTTCTCCACCACCAGCAACGTTAGTGTTGCTTGGCTCACCATTACCGGCAATACCAGTGTTTCCAGGCTCACTACCGCTTGCACCGCCGTTAACTTCAGGACTATTAATCCCGTTGCCAGTTTCTGAGTTACTGTATGGATCAACCGTACTACCGGCATCTTCAAATGGATCCTGAACATCTGGATTATCGCTGATTCCATGACCGTTTTCTGCATCGTATGGCGAGTTAGAAGCATCGCCATTCTCAGTACCCGGTTCAGAGATCCCGTTGCCGGTTTCAGAAGCGTCATAAGGATTATCAGCGTATGGATTGTCAGCGCCCTGATCAAACTGATCTTGTGCGCCTGGATCCGTTTCAATTCCGTGACCAGACTCAGCATTTGGATCACCAACGACACTACCGTTTTCACCTGGCTGACCATCTGCACCAGCACCATCGCCAATGCCATGGCCTTCGTCACCATTAACTTCGGTTACTGAGTCACCGCCACTGCCAATACCAGTTGCGGTATCGTCCGGCTGATCGTTTTGCTGATTGTTCTGCTGGTTGTTGTCAACCTGAGCATTGTTCTCGTTGGTGTCGCCAGCATTGTTGGTATCTTGTGAGTTGTTATTGATCCCGGTATTAGATCCATTAGCCTCAGAATCATGACTGGAGTTGTCACTGTTAATCCCGGTACCGGAACCACCACCATCAGCATTGATTCCATGACCTTCACCTGGACCACCGATTGCGGTACCACGGCTGGAGTTATTGGAGTTGGAGCTGGAAGAGTTCTTGCTCCCAAAGATCCCGTTGCTCTTGCTGTTGCCCCAACTGGAGACTTTGGACAGACCACCACCAACGGCCCGCGCGCCCATACCGGCCATCATGCCACCCATGGCACCGGCTGCCATCGCGTGGCCACCTTCATCAGCGAAGCCCTGCGAAACCCCGGTAACTCGTTCAAAGTAGCTGATCCCGGCCATCATGGCATAACCAGCCCCGGCATAGATCACAATGATGGCTAAGGCGTGCGTCGTCCAGTTCATTTTCGGTAGTTTGGACGGAGCCTCGGCAATAAAGATAAAGAACATCTTGATCATCAGGACGATCAGCACCATTGACAGGTACAACCCGATAATCGAGTTGACCAAATCGCGCATCTTCTTTGGATCGCGAACTGACTGGAAGGCTAAGACCGGTGCCACCAGATTCATGGCCGTCAACTCAAAGATATCCTTAACCACGCGGATTGAGGCGATCAAGAGAATAACTCCCAGAATGATCGACTGACCCAGCAGGCCGATCCAGTCCACGTCATAACGCGCATAAACGTCATCGTTGTTAGATCCTGCCCCAACGCCCGTTGCGTTCTTAACAATGATATAACCGCCATCGTCTTGGCCGGACTCGTCCATCAAGTGATACTTTAACGGTGCCGTGTAGTCCTTGAATTTCTCCTTATCCAGTCCCAGATCCTTAAGTGTTGTGGCGTCCAGGTATTCGCCCAGATCCAAGTTATCAACGTCGTTATCGCTGTTAATCCGGTTGAGTTTTGCTGATTCAGCCCGATCTGGATGTACGTTCCATTTCTTTCTGACAACCGTACTCAGATCAATGATATTGTTTTTAATTGGCTGAATGGCTAGGTCATCACTCATGCCTTTACTGCTGGCCGAGTTCAAATCATCGCGTGCCGTTTCAGCAACGTTGCCGACCCCTGGCATACCGCTACCGACTGAGCCGACCTTTTGCATCATCAGTGGCAAAACCGTCAGCGTCAACGCCACCATCACAACGTTTGGTAAGATCTTGCCCCATCGAACGGAATGGCCGATTGACTGTAGGACGATTACGATTAAAGCGGCCCCCAGCAGTGCCCAGCCAATCGTATACATCGTTAGATATAACGGGTGCAACGGCGAACCTTTCGCAGCCAGGCTCCCGTCCCAGCCCAGCAGGTTAAACATGGCATTGAAGATTGATTCAAAGCCTTTGTTAAAATCGTAGATCCAGTGTACCGGCACGTTTTGAAACCAGCCGGCCATCTTGCGAAACATACCCCAAGACAAATGCAGATGCGATCCCCATGCTTGGTAGAATTTCACAATCTCATCGCTTTGAGTGAAGGGGCTGTTCGTAACGGCCTTGTTCAAGGCGTCCTCAGTTGGCGCGCTTACGGCCATTACCGCTAGGCGCGTTACCAGCCCCTGCAACATTGTCAGCATCAATTGTTCCCCCCTTGTTTCAAATTAATCAAATTACTCTTGAGTTGCTCAAAGGCCTGCTCATTACCGCTAAAGCGGTCTTTCAGCGTCTCCCAGCTATTGTTATCCGGCCGTGACCAGTAGGTGTTGGTATCCTTAAAGAAGCTCATGCGCAACTCGGCAGGCTGGACTTGCGTCATTGCCTGATAGATCAATCGAAAAGCCCCATTGGTAATCTTTTCGTTTTTCAGCTCTGCATCGGTAAAGATCCGATCATCAGCCTGCTTTTCAGTCGAGTCATCCAACATTGAATTGGTCCCAAAGACATCGTTCTCTTGGAAAAACTCCTGCATGAACGGCTCATCAGCCAAATGCGGCTTTTCGCCATGACTGGCCGTTGGTGCCTCATCACCAAATGGATCGGCCTGTTTCTCTTGACCATCGTCCATCAGTTCCAACAGCTGGTTGTACGCGTTGTCGTAGTTGATCCGTAATGCTTTCAGATCAAGCGAGCGGTGTGGCGACTTGATCCCGATATCGGAAAGCGTCATTTGATCGTTGAATTCACGCTGTAAGAACGTATTTCTAAATGGCATCTCCGTTTGGCCATGGTCAAAAATCGGCATGGCCGGAACTGGCCGTCCTTTTTGATCCATCCGGTAAACCGACCGTAAGACGACCATTTCGCCACCCATCAGCTTCATCAAGTCGTTCATCGACAAGATATCCTGACTGATCAGCTGGTTTGAGATGCTGGTTCCGTGTACGTCACCCATCTTGCCTGAGCTGGTCTGAACGTTAACCGTTCGTTTCCCAATCTTAGCCGAGATCGTTTCGGCCGTCTTCTTGGATTCAGTCAAGATATACAGCAGGTTCGCACAGTTGGACTCAATCGTTTCGGCCTGCTGTTGCGAGTAGTTGATCTGAAGCTGTTCCAGGTTTTGCACCACGATATCAAACAACAGATTTTGCCCCAATCCGATTGAAACCTTGGTATCCATATGCGAAATTGGCGGCAGGTTACCAAACTCATCCAAGATAAAGTGCACGCGCGTAAAGGATTTACGTCCGTTAGCCAAGGCCGTTGAGTAGATCGTGTTGAAGATCTGGTCAACCGCGAAGGCTGGCAACTGGTTGTAAGAAGGATTGTTTGGTGGTGTAACCAGGAACAACGCAACTGGCGACTCCGAGTAGTCCATCTTCATTTCCCTGACGTCTTCTCCCAGCTTATTCTCCTTGACCGTCAGCTTGACATCTTTTAAAAGCGGCTGATTAGTATATGGATCACGTTTGAATGAATGCGAGGTAAATCCATTGCGCTGATAGAGCTTCTGACCAGTGACGATCAAGTTGGCGTCCCGGTACTCCGGCTCATTCTTGCGGTAGTCAAAGCTGATGCTGATCGTAAATTGATCTGGCAGTTTGGCCTTGATGGCATAGTTGATGAATCCAACCTTATCAACGATCTGCGTTCGTTTCTCAATCTTCTTGCCACTGGCATCGTCAATCTCAATTACGGCCGTCTTAAACTTAAAGCGTTCCGGCACCCTGAATTTCATCGTTCGTGGGAAACCAATACTCTCGAAGTTGACCGAGTTCTTTGAGGTCAGCTTGGCAATGTTGGATTGCTGATAGATCTTGATCCCCTCCATTGCTGAGGAGTAGATGTTACCGGACGTCTCATCACCGGCAAACTTTGACTGAGCAAATGAATCGAGTGCCATTTGCCGAAACTGGCTGTAGTGCTTATCATTCAGCTTTTGAAGTTGAGCAAAGTAGACCAGCAATTTGTTCTTTTGCCCGGCAGGCGTCATATCGCTTGGCATTTTGACGTTTTCGTCTTTCATCTCATCAGCACTGGGAATAATATCGCCATCAGCGTTGACGTTGACCTGCTTGGATCCAAGCTCAGTCATCATATGCAACACGTTGTCCATCGTTACCTCGTCCCAGCGGTTGTTGCGCTTAGCGTAGTCAACCACGGCCAGAATCAAGGCGTTTAACAGGTTGATTGACGAGTTTTGCCAGAACTTATCCTTGGCGTTTGGATCAACGTAGATACTTGACGACAGCGTATTGACGGCTTGTTGCGTCTCATCGTAGTAGCCTTCTTGAGCAAACGAGATAATCTTTTGCAGTGGATTGTAGCTCATCGAAAAGTCGGTGTTTTGCAAGTTTAGGACTTGCACGTTATAGCCACGTTTTCTGAGTGTCTCATAACTCATTTGGTACAACTCACCTTTAGGGTCATTGACGACCATTGAGCATTTTTCGGATCCACGCGACAAGATATCTACGAATGGCATAACCAGCGTTTCACCCTTACCAGACCGGGTAATCCCGACAATCATTGAGTTGACGGTTGTCTGATCAATCGAGTAGAAGCCTTTAGCCGGTTCTGAAAACGGCAGGGACTTCATACCAGGAAGCTTGGTGGCTAGTTGCGTCACCTCAGGCATCAAATAGTAATGTACCCAGTCAATCGGGTGGTGCTTAAAGAATACGGGTGCCGTTGCCTTGATATGCGAGACTGGTACCCCACCAATCCCTTCATATTCAAAGCCGCGATCCGGAATCTGCGGATACTGCACCAGTACCTCATCTTCAGTCGTAAGTCGATCGTTCCCGTATTGGTTACGATGACTTGGACGCCACTTCAGCCAGGTCTTGAGTACCAATGGCAGCATGACCCCAGCGGCAATCAGCTCAATAATCCAGTAGATCTTTGGATATAAGTGCATGATCTGATAATTGCCAAAATTGCTAAAGGCCCAGCCATTATGCAGAGTCGTAAAGATCTGAGCATTAACGGTCCCGTCCATAAACTGATAGCTTTCCGGTGAATGGAACCAGTCCTGCGTGGCCTTAATCCCGGACGTCAGCCAACAGTTCAGCCAGCTGACGAATAAGGCCCATGCGATCCATAAAATCGTCAAAAACCAAGGACGGCCGAGCAGACCACCCTGCTTACCGTCCTTACGGTGCCTTTCCTTATCGTAGTTAATGGTCAAAAACACCACCATCCTTTCTAAACTACAAGTGCTAGCTTACTGATAAAAGCAATTCAAACAAGTTTCGCCATTTTCCCGGTATCTAAAAAAGCGGCCATCGCCTGATTGACGATCGTCGCTTTTTACATAATTTTTCAAAAAGAATTTTAATATCCAATTCCATTACCTAACTGAACCTTACCCATTTTGTTATCTTTGAACAGTAGATCCATTTGTTTAATATCCTTAAAACCGTATTGTTTTGCTAATTGATCAGAAGTTGTTAGTTTTGACAGGCTAAACTTCAAATCATCTAGACGATACTTATTATTAATAGTCTTCATCAAGGTAATGATAATGGATAGAGGAAGTGCAATAGCATTTGTATACTTAATAGATCCATTTTTCTGAGTAATTGAATACAATATTTCGTTTTCTTTTACCCATTTTGGTATAGATGGTTTTGTCTTCAATTTAAAATCAATCAAATTCTCATTATGGCAACATATATTTCGGATTAGATTAATACATTTAAGCCAACCGATTAATTCATCCACACTACATTCAAATTCATCTGCTATTGCTGCACGATTACTTTTTGACATTAGTTCCAATATCCAAATAGATTCGCCCAAAGTTAACAAGTTAACCATTAACCAAACCGGAGGAACTACTTCTTCGGAGCTTCTCTCAAACTCCAGAATACTTTTGCTGGATGACTTTCGTGCACCCCTGACTATTTTTTGAAGCATATAATATTCTTCTTGTTTTAAAGTGTACTTATTCATTTTCATTCGGCGGTTTATGTATGAATTATATCCATCGCGTTGACACCATAAATGGAAATTTTTATACCCAAAAGCACCATATTTATTACCAAGTAAATAAGCAATCTTGGTATTAAGCGCAACTTCTATATCCTCGATTGCGTGAAGCGTGGCTTGTTTTAAGTGCTTATCTCTATAATATCTGGCGATTAATGCACTAAAGCTTAATGACTCATACTTATAAGTTTCTTGATTGTAAAACGGAGAAGCGTAATTCTTTAACGTATAATAACCTATCTCGCTAAGTTTATTTACATTCTTGATCACTGTTTCGCGGCTATTACCTGGATCACTTTTAAAATTAGAAACTCTTAAAGAAATACCGTCTATTCCTCTAAGTTTAAGTAACGCTAGTTGGTCAATAAATCTAAGCTGTTTAAAATGGTTTGCCATTTTGCTACCACCTCTATAAGTACAAAAAAAACCTCTGCGATGGGACGGATCCGTTAGTGCAGAGGGATTGTTATTACTCTTTTATATTATCATAGATGTTAGTAATTTCAATAATAATCATAAAAAGCTAAATAATTAGTATTCTTGAGGGTTACTTGTTAGCATCACTGACCTTGGTTGCCAGACTGGAATCACCGGCTTGGTTCAGCAGTGATACGGCTTGGCTGGCCCGGTAACGGTCATTCATACCTAAATCATTACCCATGGCCTTAACGGCTTCATCAGCGGCCTTGGCATCATTATTGATGATGGCCTTGTCCAAAGCGTAGTACTTTTCGTTCTTGTACTTGTCCAGTTCCGTAGCGTTGCTGGAGTGCAGGGCATTCAGTGCCGCTTGAGTTTCATCAGTACTGGAGCTGTTCTTGTATGATTCTTGGACAACGTTGCTACTGGTTTGTTTTGCCTTGGCAATCTTTTTGTTCATCGTTTGCGTCATTTGACTGATCTGAGCTTCATTCTGCTTATGCTGGTGGTACGTGTAGTAGCCAAAACCACAGATAATCAGCAACAGCAGGACCATAAACAGTGCTACCAGACGCCGAACGCCATGAAGCATACCGTTCATTTGCTTGCTGTAGTTTTCGCCGTGCCCTTGCTCATCCTTCTTTTCGCTGACGGCCGTTGATTCAACCGTTGCTGCTTGCTGACGTGGTGGTTGTGGTTGCATTTCCGCAGCCAACTTGAGCTTAATGTAATTGCTCAAGGTTGTATTCAGATCATCATTATTTTTCTTTTCAGTATCACGTGTGCGTGTACTCAGTTCCTTAGTCACGGCCAGTTTTTCATTCAACAGCGTCTCGTTCTTAGACTCCAGCTGTTTCTTGTCATTTCTAAGCGCCGTGTTCTCGGTTTCTGCTGAGTCGCGCAGGGCTTCAGTCCGCGCCAATTGTTCCTTCAAGGCACTGATGGTCTTGTTGGCTTCACGCAGTTCCTCAAATGGCGCTTGAATCCGTTGCTTTTCAGTCTCTGATCGGTTCTCCGAGATGGTGATCTGTTTAGCGTTCAGATGCTCATTGGTAACCTGGGTCTGATAGTTGTCCAGTTCCTTGGTTTCATCAGTCAGCATATTCTGCAAAAGTTCCAAGGCGTTAACCCGTAATTGGGCCGCATCTTCACGCGCCTTGAGTTCGTAATGACGCTGTTTTTCTTGCCGAATCTTGGCTTCGTTTTCATGGTTGCGTCGTTCAATCTTAGCCCATTCATCAGCAAAACGCTTGTCAGCCAGTTGCTGATAGTGCTTGGTCAGACGTGTTTGCGCCTGCTCCTTATTGGTCTTAGTATCACTTTCGAGCTGGTTCTTGAGCTGTTCAAAAGCCAGTTGGGCGTCTCTAAGATCCTTATCATGCTGTTGATCGATCTTCTTAAATTCAGCTTGCAGATCGCGTTGCTTAGCAGCCATCAATTGAGTATTGATTCGGCTATGCAGGTCCTGTTTGTCGTTTTGGTGGTCCTTGTGGTACTTCAAAACGGCTTTTTCAACCGCCTTCTTATAGGTTTCGCGTAAGTCCATGATGGCTTTCTCGTTTTTATCATTCAGTTTTTCCGCGCTGTTTTGCAGGATCTTGTTGTAGGTCTTGCGTCGCTGATTAACCTGATATTCAACGTAGCCATGCTGGCCGGGATCAACCGGATCCAGTTCGGCCACCTCAAACTGCGGTGCGGTAACGTGCCCTTTCTCACGCGCAATGGCCTGCTCATCATCAACCGTATCATTGATTGAGCGGACGGCAGACCGTGTTTCATGCACTTCAGGCGTTGACTTGACTGGTTGCTTGGCTACTTGTGGTTTTGGTTGTGCAACCGGTGCTGATGGTTCTGGCGTTGTTGGCGTCATCGCCACTGATTCTGCCACGCTGTTGGCAGCCGAAGCATCAACTCTGTTACTCGTACTAAACGTATGCGAGTCAGGATTATACGTTGTGACATTGGTTTCTGGTTCACTCGCGGTAACTGAGTATGCCGGTACGTCCAAAGTTACCGCACCTTTATCGACTTCAGACTCTTGTGGCAGGCGAGCAATCTCATTTTCATCAACATTAACCGACTCCAGATAGGCCTGCTTCAAATCCTGGCAGATCTCAATCTTTTCATCGTAGGAAACGTCACTGTTTTCCGGCAGATTGAAGATCGTTTCAAAGATCGCCTTGGTCAGGTTCTGATAGTCATAATCCAGTTTAAAGCCGGGCAGAGTAATGTATTCATGCGGATTACCGCCTTCAGAGTTTGGCTTACCCATTTTGGCCTTTTGATTTTTATCAAACAGCCAGATGGCCAGATAGCTAAATTCAATCGGTTCTGCGGTTTCAGCAACGACGTTCCGCAGTCGATCAAACAGATCCTCAGTCGTCTTAAACGTCATGAATGGCAGAGTCGCACTCACTTCTGGCAAACCATTGTCACGTTCAAACTCTGAGGCGCTCTCAATTGCTTCGGCAACCTGCGGATTATTTTCCGGCTTGAACGCATCGGCAAATTCTAAGCGAATGGTGTATTTGTCATCAAGCATGACGCTTTTCGTTTTGTTCTTTTTCTTGAAAAGTCCCATTTCACACTGCTCCTTCTAATTATTGAATATAGGGATATCCTAATCAGTTTTTAAAACTAGACAAGTTTCGCCACATTAAAAAAGCCAACTTCGTCCCAAACGTGAGACGAAGTTGGCCGGAGTGTGTGAATTTCTTAATGAAGAAAAGGTTTTTTCTAGATTAGGACCCTGGGAAGTTTTGCGTTGCGTAGCCTTCAAGCCAGCTCAGCAGGAACCAAGCAGCTACACAGACCACGATACCGATTGCCGCGTGCGTCCAGCGCTTCTTGGCGTTTCGAGCGGCTTCTTCACCACCGATACCAAATAGACCGGCACCCCACATGATTGAGGCACCCATACCAACCAGGGCCGCAATCTTCAAGTTGTTGGCAATTGCTCTGATGGTATTGGCCGTATTCTGACCAACGTCAGCGTTAAAGTACAGCGTGCTGACCACGTGCGTTTGATAGTTTGCCCATAGATTCAGTAACCAGGTAGACATTGTTTTTCCCCCTTCTCAAAAATTTCGCTTCTTCAAGCGATCTTTTAGATATCATAAACAGATTTTGCTTTTTTCAAAGTTTCGCCACTAATAATTCTGGACGGCTTTAGAGCTTGTTGAATCCGCCTGCGAATCTTCAGCGGTTTGAACTGACTCAGCAGGTTCAGCCTCGTTTTTGACAAAACTTTCCGGTGGTAACACGATCACTATCTTTTCTAACCATTGGTCAATTAATTCTTGTGATTCCAGGTGATAATCCTTCATGATCTTGTCGCCCAGATGCTGCGCGACCTTAGCCTCTTCTTCTTGTCTGACCTTATTCAGTTTTGACTGCGCGGCCTTGAGTTTGGCCAGCGCTTGGTCATACTGCTTTTGTGCCGTAGCGGTCTTCTTGGAAGCAAATTTAACCAACTTTTGTCCCTTCTTTCGTAGTAGTATCAAGCAACTGCTTAAAGATAATTTTCCGGCCGTTGATCAAGTGGCGCTGGAGCGGTTGCCGTTCTAATTTCGTCCGGTTGTCCAAGACCTCGGTTTGGATTGTGTGGTAGTGATTATCGGGCGTGCTTTCCAGTTGCAAAATAATCATCGACAATGGTGCCGTCACGTCCCGTTCAATTACGCGTTCCAGAGGCCGCGCACCGTTTTTGACGTCCGTCCCGACATCAGCCAGATAGTCGATCAGATCCTGCTGATAATCCAGCTTAAAGCCATGCTCAGCTAAACGACCGTTAATTACTTTTAGATCGTTGCGTGCAATCTGTTGGATAATGTCGCGCGTCAGCATATTGAAGACGACCTTGTGCTGAATCCGGTTGACAAACTCGGGCCGGAAAATGTTGGTCAGTTCCATCTGCACCTGTTTTCTGAACGCATCGCGGCGCCGAATCCGTTGTCGTGGCGTTTCTTCATTCTTAGAAGCCTCGTCAATTGCATGTTCATAAGACTCCTTGTCGGCAATCAGATCCGCCCCTAAGTTGGTGGTCATGATGATAATTGAGTTTCTAAAGTTGGTTGACCGTCCCCGTTTATCACGGAGTTCCCCGTCATCAAGGACCTGCAAAAGGCGATCGTGAACCGCCGTGCAGGCCTTTTCAATTTCGTCGAACAGCAGAATACAGTACGGCTGACGTTTAATCTGATCGGTCAGCAGTTCCTGAAAATGATCAAGTGAGGACCGTTCGCTGAATTCTGACATATCGAACCGTACCATCGCTTCTTCATCGTCAAACATGACCTTGGCTAACGCCTTAGAAAGCGCCGTCTTGCCCGTCCCGGTGGTGCCTAGAAAAAGAAATGAGCTAAGCGGTTTGTTTGGTGCTTGCAGACCAGCTTTGGCAATCGTGATCGCATCAGCAACCGCCTTAATTGCTTCTGGCTGACCTTTCACGGTCTCACTCAGCTTCTCGCGCATATTGCGCAGACGGACGTTATCGTTGCGTAAAACGTTGGTGACCGGAATCCCCTTCATCTCTTGCAACACCAAGGCAATCTCGCGCAGGCCAACCTTATCCTTGCCTAAGGTAGCTGCGATCGCACCAGCCTGATCCAAAAGGTCAATTGCCTTGTCTGGTAGATAGCGGTCAGCAATGTAGCGAATCGACAGATCTACACAGCCAACTACGGCCTTGTCAGAATATTTGACGTGGTGATATTTTTCGTACTTGCCTTTGATCCCTCGCAGAATCTTAATCGCCGTTTCCTTGGTAGGTTCGTTGACTAACACTTGCTGGAAGCGCCGTTGCAGAGCCGGATCGCGCTCAATGAATTTATCGTACTCATCTAGCGTCGTTGATCCAATCAATTGGATATCGCCCCGAGCCATGGCAGGCTTTAAGACGTCACCAAGATCCATGGCGCCATTGGTTGAATCGACCCCCATAATCGTGTGTACCTCATCGATAAAGAGAATATTTTGCCCTTTAGTAGCCTGGAACTCTTGGATTAAACCTAGCATTTTCGTTACAGTCTCATATTGACCTAACGAAGCGATCTGCAAGACGCGGACTCGTTTGCCGTTCAGCTGACGTCCGGCTTTGTTTAAGACGATCAGCCGGGCCAAGCCTTCAACAATCGCGGTTTTCCCGACTCCGGCCTCGCCAATCAGAATCGGATTGTTTTTTGAGCGCCGGTTTAGGTTGTAGATTACCTGCCGAATCTCGTCATCACGAGCAATTGCCCGGTAGGCATCCGGGTTTTTAGCGACTTCTGCCGTCAGGTCATCAGTATATTGATCCATTAATGGTGTATCAGCCAATGCACAGCGCCCCCTTTCTAAGGCTGGGATAGTAAGATTGCTTCAATTAAGTTTGACGTTTTGATCTTGGCATCGCCGGTATCGTACCAAAAGCCGTCAATCCGTTCGTCTTCATGAAAACTAACGCTAAAGCTTCGCATCAAGAAAGGATTATCAATCAGCCACATATTGGCCGACAGCTGTTCAGCAACAAACCACCAGCTGCTTTCAAGTCCCTTTTGCTCCAAAGCGTCCCGAACCTCATAGATCCTGAGGCGCGTTAAGGTACTCAGGTCATCGTTTTTCCAGCCGATCGGCAATCGTTGTGGCGTGGCCAAGTCGGTTTCAATGGACTCTTGCGACCACCTTTTTGCATTAGCCCGGGAGTCACGGTTCAGTCCTTCGGCCACCTGATCAGCCGCATAGCCACTATGGCTTAACGCCCTAAGTGTCTGAAAATGTTTCTGATCCATCATCGTCACCCCCATTCTCCTGCTACCAGATCGAGTCGTCGCTCTTGTCGTCATCATCGTCCGAGTTGTTTTCCTCGGACCATTCATCATCGTCTTCAGTCCAGTCACCAGCCAAATCAGCAGGATTAGTCTTGCCGTTGGCCTGTTCTTCAGCCGTCTTTTCGGCTTCATGTTCGGCAAACTGTTCGGCTACGTCATCACCGGTGCCAACCGTCTTTGCTTCAACCGCGTTGGCGTTTTGATCAGCAGGCTTTTCTTCAAAGTCCCAGTTAAAGTCAACATCAGAGTCGCTATCAGCGAAATCATCATCTTCGTCATCGTCGTCTTCTGCATCATCAATCCATTCACTTGGATCGTAGTCTTCAACCTGATCGTCATGCGTAGCAATTGGCGTGACTTCAACGTGTTCTAATTTGATCGGCTGGTCAGCCTCTTCAATTTGAGCAACTGGCTCAACGGTATCTTTTTCGGTATCAGATACCGGTTCAGCCGTGTCTTGTTCTGCTTGATCAGTGGAGTTTTGCGCTTGGTCATCTTTTTCAGACTCAGATGCTTCAGTTACCCCATCGTTATCGGGTTCAACCCTCTCTTCAATGCTTGGGTTATCTTGCACATTGGCTGATTTTACTTCACCTTCAATTTCATCAGGCGCTTCAGCTGGCGTTATCACCTTAGCTTCTGATTCAGTTTCAGTCTCAGCTTCGTCCATAAAGTCCTTCATGAAGCCTTCATCGGCCAAGTGTGGTTTTGATGCTGATTCATCGTTATCTTTTTCGGTATCAGATGCTGGTTCAACGATTTCAGGTTCTGGCTGTTCAGAATCAGTCGTTGATTTAGTATCTTCAGCCATTGGTGTTTCGACTACCGCCTTAGTTGTTTCAGGTGTTTCCGATACCGGAGCGCTGGGTGCGTCAGCGATTTTTTCGGCCGTCGCGAAGCGGAACATCATCGTACCGCCCAGATCAGGGAAATTCTTTTGGAACAGCAGTAAGGACCAGTAGGATCCCATCTGCGGTTCAGTCCCATCAGCAGTGAAATACTGTTGATAGGCATCGTTTGGCACCATGATCTCCAAATCACCGCATTCAGTGCTAAACGTCAGGCTCACCAGATTATTGAAGTATGGTTCTTGTGTAATAAAGTGTCCGCGGATCTTAAACATAGTAATCACTCCTCTTAATTGTCAAAGTCGGGAAGAAAGGCGATAAACTTGTGGCCCTTGTACTCTTTTTCCCCGAGTTGGCCGCTGATCTGCCCCTTCTTGTAGTCAAAGGTAATCGTATTGCCAGCCGACAGTTCCTTGAGTTCATCAGCCGTCCAGGTATGTTCGCCCCATTTGGCGTTAATCTGGGCTGGCTGACCTTGGTAGGTCACGGCTACCTTTTCGCGTTTTGGATATTGCTTTTTTTGTGGCTTGCCAACGGCCTGCTCAACTAAGGCCACGTTTTTATGCAGAAGTGGCTTGTCGTGAGCGACCACCTTATTAATCGTATTGAGGACCTTTTCAGGGGCTACCTTAAAGTTGCCAACCGCGTCCATACCTTGAAAAAGCTGTTCCGTAGCTTTGGGCGAGGCAATCAGCGTTCCCTGAGCGACGACCGCTGACATCAAGCCTGTATCAGTCAGTGACAGAACCCCCTTTTTGTCGTTTAACAAGTGGGCATTGCTCTTAGCATTGGTTAGTTCAGCCATCGTACTTTGTTGCGTTGCCCCGGTACCAATCCCGTACTTGCCATAGCTGGCCAGTCGTTTGAACAGCCAGGCTTTGGTAGGCTTAGCTGGTTTTGGATTAGCTCCTTCAGCCACGATTGCCTTGGCTTGCGTCCCCAGTGGCTTGGGTGCTTTTGGCAGTTCGCCATCGCTATAGATCTGCCGCCAGCCAAAGTTGGCCGGAACGTTGTATTGCGTCACGAAGGCTGGATATTCTTCGATTGACGCGGTTACTACCCGATACAGATAGTCTTCGCCTAAGATCGCCAGTGCCGTTTTGCCAAGCAGACAGTAGATATCCTTGGCACACTCCAGATCGGACTGATTCTTCAGCGCTTTTCCAAGTTCGTCCAGGCTGGCCGGAACCTTAGAGCCGGGACGATTTGCGCCATGGGTGGCCGAGTCCTTGACTAGCTCCTTGCGTGGTTCCAGATGCGTCAACAGCTGAGTATTAACGCCAACCAGCAGAGCAATTTCCTTAGAGTTTTGCACCAGCTCATTAAACTGTTCGCCAGTGATCACCTTGTCTTCGGTACGTGGATAGGAAACGTAGCCAGCTTCATATAGCTGTTGGTAGACATTTTTGATCTTGTTTGACGAGTAGCCCTTCTTACTCAACAGCGCATCGACCTTGGCCAGATCAAGCAGGGTCTTAGGCGTTGATTTTTTGTTGGCCATCTTCAGCTTCTTAACATGGACTGGGGATTGATACTGCGTTAATTCAGCTTCAGCCTGCGCCTTATCGGCATGCCGGATCTGCGCGAGCTTTTCTTCGTCATCTTTAGCGACTTTCCGCGCGTAGACGTGCCCCTGATCGTCTTGGAATTTGACCTCATAAAACGGCTTTTTGACGTAGTTTTTGATGGCCTGGTCCCGTTGATAGACCATTGAAAGCATTACCGACTTCAAGCGGCCTTGATTAACCACCTTGACGTAATAGCCTGCATTGCGGACATAACTGGTGGCCAGCCGTGTCAGCTGCATTGAGGCAAAGTCCCAGCGTGACCGGACATTGGCTTTCAAATAGTCACCATCTTGAGTCTGATCCGAAACGTCTTTTAGGTTTCGCATTGCCTTGACAATTGACTTTGGCGTTTCGTCATCGTGATACTCACGATAGACCTTGCCATGCCAGCCAATCTCATTAATGATTTCCCAGGCTAGCAACTCCCCTTCGCCTGAAGGATCATTATCAGCCGCAATCACAATTGCCTGCGCGTTTTGACTGGCTTTTTTGATTTGGCTCAGAATCTTTCTGATATTGCCAGCCTTTGTTGGTTCCTTGGTCCAATTAAAATCAGCCAGGTTCCACGGCATATTTTCCGGATCCCAGGAGCCATAGCGCTCCTTGAGATCACCTGCGACTTGATCTTTTGGCTCCCGTAGCTCCATCAGGTGCCCTTGAGCATGGACGATCTGATAGCTATGGCCATCAAAGTTGCCACTGATACCGCCTAGTGCCTTAGAAAAGTTATCAGCGGCGGACTTTTTTTCCGTTAGAATTAAATATTCTGCCATTGTAGACTCCTTTCGTATCAATCAAACAGCATTTTTGAATCTTGCAATCACTCCCATACCAATACTTATGTACTTTATAAAGTTAGCTAAAAACGTATCTCGCGCAACTTTTGCCACTAAAGCGATTTAAGAAACAAAAAAAGCCAGCGAGTTATCGCTGACTTTGAACTTCGTGCCAAATTTGGAACGAAGTTGTTGTTTTTTATACACGTGTCCTGGCAAGACATTATGTTTTAGTTTCTTAGATACTATGTTTTAGCATGCAAGCGTCAAGCTGACGGCGACTTAACCGTACCATTTTGCCAACAACGACAAACGGTATATCGCCAGCTGCGATCCAATTTTGCAGGGTGTTGACGGAAATGTTCAGATATTTAGCTGCTTCTTGCTTATTCATATATTCAGGCCATGATTGCTCATGCTGAACCGACGACCCAACCACTTGTGCGACGGCATCTTTGACCATTTCCAATACGGCTTCTTTCAGATCATCCGGCAGATCCAGCTTGACCTTGCTACTAATTTCTTCGGTTGCTGACATAGCGCTCACCTCTTTTTAGATAAATTAGAATGCGATAGGTCGCATCCATGAGTCTAAGATAGCGAAAAACGATAATCATGCAACTTTTGCCATCAAGGAACTTCGTGCCAAGTTTGGGACGAAGTTGAAATTCCGGTTAAAGTGGTATTATCTTATTAGTTAGTTAGAATAACGATTGGTTCTTCAACCTATACACGTGCCTGGCAGCCGTAAATTCATTTTTTACTTATAGAAAGAAGGATCAATCATGTGGTCTGAGCCCACGAAAACCGGCAAAGTCAAATTTGTCGAACAATTTAAAAACCCATTGACGCTGAAGTACACACGTGTCTCAATCACAATGGACAAAGAGACTAACTCCACACGGAAGTTAGCTCAGCAAGCTCTAAATAAGCGGATTGAGGAAAAGCTCCGTCATCTTCAGGACGGTCATATCAAAGAAGGCGTTACTTTCGGTGAGCTGATTGATGAGTTTGATCGACATTATCAACCGACCGTTAAGCCTTCAACGTTTGCTTCATGGCTGACTATCAAGGAAGTGATCCAAAAAAGCTTCAATATGCAAATTCTCGTTTCCAAAATCACCAATAAATATCTTGTCAACACATTAGAAGCTCTGCTTTATCAGCATGGCTTTAAAAACGCTTATATTGGATTGATCAAGAGCAAACTCAATCAACTAATGCGTTATGCGTATCGACATGACTATATAGTAGCTCCTATCGGTCAGCTTGAGATTAATCTGAAACGCAACAATTCTGCTAAAAGCATCGAAGATAAATACTTGGAAGATGATGAAGCAGTCAGTGTTTTAAATGCCATTCGAAAAATTAATCCAATCTATGCTGATGCCTTACTGTGGCAGTACCTTACTGGCATGCGTATCGGTGAGATACTAGCACTTCAAGTTAAAAAAGTATTTCAGCAAGATGATGAATGGTACGTTAAAATTAATTGTACATTGGAATATTTAAGGAGACTAAAGAGTAACTTTACAATCAGTGATACTCCCAAAACCCAAAGTAGCAACCGTACTATTCTGCTCCCTGAAAAAGCGGTTAAGATTTATCAGCAGTACAGCTTAGATAAACAACCGGATGACATTCTGTTTAGCAAAGAAACTAAAACTGGTATTTTTCTTCACCCCTTCTCGATAGACAGTCTACTTAAAAGAGTCCAAAATGACCTTGGTATGACTAAACCACTATCAACTCATATCTTCCGCCATACGCATGCTTCAAAATTGGCTGAAAAAGGTATGCCGATCGAACTGATCTCAAAGCGGTTAGGTCATAGGGATTCAGCAATTACGAGGCATATCTATCTGCATGTAACAAAAAAGACCGCTGAACGGTACAACGGTCTGATTAATGATTTCGATATTTAATTTTCCCCTTTTATATTCCTCAGTGCTTCTCCATAATCATATATCTACTGAAAATACTGATATTTAGGGATTTTAAAATCCGAAATAAAAGTTTTACGCCAAATTTACGTATTTTTTACATTAGACAAGTATAGTAATTTATGAATAAATGCCCCATAAAGGAGAGAGATCATATGAACGAGATTTTTAACGATGAGCTAAAAAAACTGCGTGGCCGGTTTATGGAAATGGGGATCAACACCTCCGAACAGATTTATAAGGCAACCAAAGCGTTCATTGATCGTGACGTGGTGCTAGCCAAAGAAGTCAACGAAAACGATCGGCTGATCAATGATGGCGAAACCTATCTAGAAAAACACGCCTTTAAGCTGATGAATATTCAAAGACCTAAAGAAGATGAGTTCCGTTCAATCATGAGCATCCTCAAGGCCAGCTCAGATTTGGAACGGATGGCTGATCACGCGTCTCATATTGCCAGAGACGCCATCCGCATCAAGGACATGGATCAGCACTGGCCAGATATTGAAAACGCTATTGCTGAGATGGCGGAAACCGTGCGTCATATGTTGGAAAAGTCCCTTGATGCCTACGTCTACACCAATGAGCAGACCGCTTATTCCGTTGCCAACATGGATTTGGAAGTCGACAAGCAGTACGTACAGGTTCATGAAAAAATTATTGACCAGATGCATGCCCATCCTGAACTGATTAAGGATGGCAGTCACTACATTACCGTAATTCATCTGTTGGAACGGATTGGCGATCACATCGTCAATCTGGTCGAATGGGTAATCTACGCGGCAACCGGTAAAATCACGGAACTCAACCCCGGCAAGGCTGATCCCGAACTGGTCAATCGTGAGCTTCAAAAACAGGCTGAAGAACAGGAAAAGCGAACCAGCCAAAATTAAAAATCCTAATTATGCGACCGTAAAGCTGTTCATGACGATGGCTTTGCGGTCGTTTTGCGGCTTAATGATCCTTGATTGATTAGGCGATGTGTTATTATAATCAATACGATTAAATGCATGAAGAGAGAGGGATTGCAATGCTTTACAACGCGGCATTAGTTTTAGAGGGTGGAGCTTTTCGAGGTCAGTATACCGCTGGCGTCTTGGATTGCCTGCTTAAACATCATATTGAGTTTAAAAGCGTGATTGGCGTTTCTGCCGGGGCCTTATGCGGTGCCTGTTACGTGGCCAAGCAGTATGGGTATGTAAATCACGTCAACACCAGCTACCGTCATGATTCTGACTATGTTTCGCTCAAACGCGGCCTGCATCACGAAGACATTCTCAATCTGGACTTTTTGTTTGATGACCATGGCTGGGACTGGCATCAATTTGACCATCATGCCTATGAGCGCTCCGCATCGAACTTTACAGCGGTGGCAACCTCAATTGAAACTGGCAAGCGAATTGACTTTGTAAACTACCGGCGGGAAGGTTTGGTAACTGCTCTGAAGGCTTCCAGTTCAATGCCGTTTTTAGTTGAGCCGCAGCTGACTGATCAAGGACCTTGTCTAGATGGCGGAATTGCTGATTCGATCCCGACTGATCTGGCTAAGGAACAAGGATTCGATAAGATCGTAGTCGTCAGAACGCGTGAGGCAACTTATCGCAAAAAGTCTTCCAGTCCCCTGGTCAAGGCGCTTTATCGTCGCCAGTACAAAAACTATCCGGTTTTTGCCGAAGAAGGCATCAATCGGCCAGAAGTATATAATCAGCGATGCAATGAGATTGACGCTGCTTTTGCCAATCAAGAGCTTTACTGCATTACGCCACAAAAACCGGTTAAGGTCAGCCGATTTGAAAATAACGTCAAAAAACTGGCCGGCTTTCATGATGAGGGATTGCTTGAAATGGAACAGCAGCTGCCTCAGTTGATTGCCTACCTTGAACGCTAAACTAAACGTCGTCTTCTTTAGAGGCGGCTTTTTTTGTTGGCAGAGCTGTTTTATCGTGACTGATTCTCTGCTTGAACGCCGCGGTCACCAGCTTTTAATGAATCATTTCTTTTATCTGTGTGGCCGTTGCCTGATCACGAAAATAGTATTGACTGCCCAATGACGGCTCTGACAGCAGAATATTCAAAAACTGCTGAACATCAAACGACTTAGCCAGCGCCGATAAGATGATCTTAAGATCTTTAATCTGACGACGCGCCCGCCGATTTGTCTGCAGACTGGCAACCAGCCGCTGCGCATCGATCTGGTCAAGCTCAGTCAGTTCAATTACGTGCAGATAGTCCTGCAGAATCGATTGGTCAAAAACTTTCAGCTGGCGTTCAGCAGTTGCTTTAAGCCGTAATGCATCGATCAAATAGTCAATGGCCTCGAGAATCTTCTTTAAATTGAATCTTTCAAAATCGATCGTTTCAACCTCATGCCGTGCTGCCTTGGCCAGACTCATCGTTGACGCTGCCGGACCATCATCATCTAGATGGGCACTGATTTTTTGGCGGAATCGATCAATCAGCTCTGGCTCTAGCATCGGTAAGCCATCCCCAGCCAATTGCGGCCAGATTCGTTCGCCATCCTCGACTCTGACCAACCGCAATGTTGCACGGTCATATTCAGCATGACCAAGCCAAAATGAATCATTGATTGCCAATTCTTTACCCACATCGATAGCAGAATCGCGCCGGTCCCAGACCGAGGCATGCTCATTGACCTTGACCACGAATTTTTTTAGTGTCCGACTGTAGTAGCAAGACGCATTGTTTTTGCCATCTACCATTAATGCAAAATGTTCTGGTGTTTTGGGATCATTCCCCTGCTGTTTGGACGTGCTTGTTTGCAAAGCCATTGAATCAACAGCTGTCGGTGAATCAACGGCGATTATTTTATCATTTTTGGTTTCTGCTTGGGGTGCATCATCAGCTGGCATATCTGCACTGTCATCTGCATCAAGCGACAGTCGCGTTGCATCATCATGCGCGAGGTCATAAATCCAAAAGGCCTCGGCACGTTTCTTGGCAAACAGCGTAGGATAGCGCGATCTCAGTTTGGGATAGTCGGCAGCCAGATCCGCAGCCGACTCCCAGGTAAACTGCCGCTCGCTTTTTTGGGTAAAATTTTGGCTGACTGACCAATACCAGCGAGTGCGGCTAAGCGATCGATACAGCAACGCAAATGACATCTTGATTCCCTCCTTAAGCTTCATTAAAACATATGTTCGCTATTTATATTTTAACAGGCGAACATACTTTTGGCAATCTTATTTTTGAACAGCCAATCAGCTTGGTTTGAGAGCGCTGCAGACCAACCCGATTTAAAAACCAGTAATTCGTTAAAATACCTTAATATTTTCATTGGCAAGGTTTACAAAAATCTATAGTAGAATGGAAGGGTGTACTTTTTATTTTAAGGAGCAATTTCAATGAACTTCTCATTCGAAAAGCGTGATCATCGCATGCTGTATCTGAAATATACGATAATGTTTGCCTTGATCGCGCTGTGCATGTTCGGCAGCTATGCTATCACCGGACATACGTTGATCTGGAATAAAGATGCCTTAAATCAGCACGTACCGCTGCTCGGCGAATATCGTAAAATCGTCCTGGGCTGGCTCCATCATCCAACACGGCCATTAAACTGGTGGTCTTGGAACATGGGACTGGGCACCGATACTTTCCAGGTCTTTTCCTACTATACGATTGGTGACGTTTTCGCCTATCTGGCACTATTATTCCCAGCAGCTAAACTAACGCTGGCCTATCAAGTCATTACCGTTGTGCGAACGTACTTTGTCGGTTTGACGTTCTGCTGGTTTGCTGGCCATTTTTCTTTTCGCGACCACGTTATTCTAGGTGGTGCTGTAGTCTATATGGTGAACTCATACCTGTTGTATGCCAGCATCGCCCAGCCGTTTTTCATGACGACGTTTATTCTGTTTCCGATTCTGGTCGTCCAGCTTGAGCGAGTCCTGCAAAACGGCTCAGCCTGGCCGCTTACCTTGGCTTTCTTGTGGATGCTGGTCAACAACTACTATCTAGCGTATGTTTTAGGAATCGGCACTTTTATCTATCTGGTACTCCGCGTGGCAACTCATTATCGAACCACGCTTAACTACGGCAAAACCCTGGCTAAGCTGGCCTTTGCCGCAATTACCAGCATTCTAGTCGCAGCCTGCCTTTTGGTTCCAGAAATCATGGCCGTTATGAATTCCACTCGTGCCGGTTCTGAATTTGCCAATGGTCTTAAACACTATCCGCTCTACTACTATCTGTTTCTGCCCAAACAGCTGATCAATGGTGACCAGTGGACGTTTATGTTCTGGTCGGCATTAGGCTTGGTCAGCATTGCCTTTATCGCGATCGTCTATCTTTATACGCGAACCCGCGAATTTCCGCTTTTATCAATCAGTCTGGCACTGGCATTGGTTATGCTGCTGATTCCGGCAGTGGGGGCATTTTTCAATGGCATGATGGCGGCCTCCAATCGCTGGACGCTGCTGATCTATCTGCCGATTGCCATGACGGTCTGCCTGCTTTTGCAGAATGCGACCCGTCTTGATCGGCATACGCTTTGGATCTTAACCAGCGCGACCGGCATCTATCTGGTCGTCTTGGTGGCAACCTATATTTTCCAAAACGATACGACCATGTTTATGCCGATCATCTTTTTGATCATGTCGCTGTTAATGCTTTGGATTATTAACCTGCATGGCACGCCGCATCCTGATCGCTGGCTGGTTACGATTATTTTGGCCAACGCTGCCTGCAATGCGCTGTATGTCGGTACGCCTTATAACGGTAATTTCGCCAACAGTACATTGGTGCGCGGCCAGTATCAGTCGATTGCCCAAAATCGCTATGGCGGCTTGGAAAAAGGCTTAAACGACGGCTCATTTTTCCGGGTCTCCACGATCTCCAACAATCAAATTACTTCCGGTGGGCTTTTGGATAATGATCTGACCTCAGGGATGCACAATATCGATTCATACTACTCCCTGCAAAACAAGTACCTGGGACAGTTCAGCACCTCGCTGCAAAACACTCAGTATCAAGCCAACGTCCCTTTGCGTCAGGTTGATGACCGAACCGTTTTGAATAATTTCTTTGGCGTCAAGTATCTGTTCGTACAAAGCAACAGCGAGAACGCCAATAAGATTCCAGGCGGCTATTTCCTTGATGCTACTACCGAACCCAAAATCAACTATGACGTCGGGCAGCCTACCAACCCGACCGATCAGACGCAGCTGGTTCCAACCACGACTAATCGCTATCGGACGAGTAATGCCTTTCCGCTGCTTTATTGGCAGGATTCCTACATCAGCCAAAAGACCTACCAGAAGCTGTCGCCTACTGCCAAAGAACGTGCCTTGGCCAGTGGGGTTACGGTCAGCTCTAAAAACAGCGGCGCTACTAACGGAATGAAGACTGCCAATTTGAAAGGCAACGTCATCAAACTTAAGTCGCAGCTGGTTTCAAATCGTTTGAACAAGATCAAGTCAACCGGTCTTAAATATACTGACAGTCTGGAAACCTATCAGCTGCAGCTGCCGCAGTTGACCAGCAAGGCATTCAAAAAACAGCTCAAAGACAGCGAACTGCACGTTGAGTTTGCTTCGATCAAGTATCAGCCGTTTTCAATGAAACAGCAGATTGCCTATGAGCAAAAGCATGAAGAGCAGCAGTCCACCAATCCAGGCGATATCGTCAATCATCGCTTTAACCAGTATAAATTCTGGCGCTACCATATTCTGAACGGTTCACCTGATATGAGTTTTGCCGTCAAGATTTCCAGTCGTTTAGGTTCCGAAACCATAGAACAGCCTAAGCAAAGCAAGCTTTCATTTTTCAAGCTGGTTAAAAACGGTACGATGAATATTGGCTACTTTGCTAAAGGAATGCCGACTTCTTTGACTCTCAAGCCTTCTAAGCTGGGGACCTATCAATGGCAGTATCAAGTAGTTGCCGAAAAACTGGGGAACAAATACAATCAAGAAGTTCGCCAGATTCAAAAACATGCGCTTAAAAACGTTAAATTCAAGCGCAATCAACTTTCGGGAACGATTACGACTTCGCGGGTCGGTATTCTGACTTCTTCGATTCCTTATTCAACGGGCTGGACGGCAACCGTTGATGGCAAAAAGACCACTCTGTTGCGGACCAACCAGGCTTTTGTCGGTCTGCGCCTGCCTGCGGGAACTCATCGCATTGTCCTACACTACCACGTACCAGGTTTGGCTCTTGGCTGCAAAATCAGTCTGTTTGGTTTGATCTGGATGCTTTTGGCTGCAGTTGCCAGTTGGCTGATCAAACGTCACAATGCCAACAAAGCTTCAGCATAACGGTTCAATCACAGGTCTAAAACTGCCAATAGCGCTATACCAGGCTTCAAAGCTTGATATAGCGCTATTTTGATTATCAATCAGTCTCAGTTGAGCAGACTGTCTCCACATTCATAGGGAATACATCGGATTTTTTTATTTACTCTGCATCACCGGATTTACCTTCCCAAACGCTGAATTGCGATACCTTGTCCTTGCTGTCAAATTGCAGGGTTGCGTGATACCACTTTTTGTACTTAGGCGAGTAGACATTAAACGTCTTATCGCTTGATGATGGATAAAAATCATCGTCTGACTGCTTGTCATTAGTAAATTTAAGATGCTTGTCGTTTAAAAGAGCCGAGAGCTCAATAACGGCTGAATGGCCTGGCTTATGGTTTGGCTCATACATATATTTGATTGCCGTTACTTTATGGCTGTCATCAATAAAATAGCGAATGTTAGGATCAACCTTATCGGTGTAGTACAATCCGCCATTTTGCGACTTGACTTGATACTTAATGATTTAATCAAGCAATAGTGATCACTAGAACTCTGCTCCGTTTTGGCACTTGCTGATGTATTTGCAATGTGTGCGTGTAATTTGTAGGCTCCCAAACAGATTGATGCTGAAACAACAGTGATAATAAGCATATATCCGCCGGTGCCTTCCTCGTACTGATGCTTATAAAGCGAATACGCTCCACCAAGCACTAAGAAAAAGCTAATAACCACAATAACCAGCAAAAATAATTTCATTTTTACCTCTCAATGGCAGCTTTTAACGTCATTCACGTTTTCCCAATAATTAAGCAGCACTATCAACCATTAACCATTTCTTTTAGCTCGGTGATGCCAATCATTTTAGTCCCATATTTTTGGGCTTTTAGTTCTTTTCCGCTATGAATGCCGTCAGTCAGTTTATCACTAGTCTGCGTTCCGTCAACAAGATAATTTGTATCCTTGGTCACTGTTGACTTAATTTTCCCGCCATGTGACATTATCATTTCTTTAACATCAGCACGACTGTAGCCAGCAAAAGAACCGGATATAGCAAAATTCAGCCCAGCTAATGTTTGAACAATATCAGAATAGTCAGCTTCAACTTGTTCCAAAATATCATCGCGTAAACGCTGATAGACAATTGCATTTGTTTTGCAGTCCTCTAAGGCATTGTGTGATTTGTTCTTAATTCCGTAGTAATGTTTTAGAATTTCCAAGCTATGATGAGACAGATTAGTTAGTTTCTTTCTGGCAAGCCTTAGAGTATCAATAGTGCTTACTTCAGTTAAAGGCAACCCGTTGTTGATTAATTTTGGAATATCAAACCCATTGATATTATGACCAATCCAAGGCAAATCACCGACAAAATCCACAAAATCACTGATAACTTCATCAAAGGTAGGCGCGTCTTGCAATAGCTGATCGGTTATTCCAGTAATTGCCGACACATCAGCAGGTACTGGTATACCAGGGTTTATGTACCTGTTGAACGTATCAACCAATTCGTCTTTCTTGTATTTGACAGAAGAAAGCTGAATTATTTTAGCGTCTCTTTGAAGGCCGGTTGTTTTAATGTCGATAACGACAAAATCCTTAAGCTTTCTTCGGAGATGGTGTACCGTTGGCTTATCAGTTCGCCGTGCCATCTTAATATGCTGCACATTGGTTTCAACGCCTACTTGCTTTGGTGTTTCCTTAGGTAATGTCGTTTCATCATTTACTGGTTTTACTGAGTTTTTGCCAATTGGTGTAGTTACTTGACGGCTTTCATGTGTCTGAACCTTTTGGCTTACATGATCAGTTTGAACACTACTATCAGAGTTGCGTTTAGGCACTTGCTTGTTTTTATTCCGTCTACGTGTCTGCAGTTGCGTTTGTTGTGACGATACAACATTCGTGTTTTTTTTATTCATGAAATACTTAACGGTTTCCAACAGCAAGTAACCTAGATATATTGGAACACCAATTACTATTCCTGCCAACATTACAGCTGCTAAGTTCTCGTTGATAAACATTGTTATGAAAAATATGACAATATATACAGCGAGAAATAAAACAGCATTTTTAAGCTTGTACAATATCCTATTCAATTTTCCTCACCAACAATTCCTATCAATACTCAGCTATGACTTTCTTAACATGCTCTACATTCCATTTTAAGCCCTATTGTCATGGTTGCATTATACAAATCCAAGTCGTTCATACACACCACCTATTCTTTACTGGCTAAATATGCTTTCCAAAGCTGTTTCATCACTTACCTATCATGCTCCTGCCGTCAAAACTCATTGCGTTATTGATAGCCTCGTCTAAATCTACGTTGTCTGCGTTTTTCTACTAAGCAAATAGTTCGTTGAGACATGAAAATAATTCGCCATTTTATCAATGTTTTGTTGTTTTGATCGCTTCGATTAATTTCGAAATGAGAATATGCCACAAAGGCCATAATAAAAGCGCCTATCCTATTCGATAGACGCTCAACATTTAACTTTTGACCATTGATCGATCAATGGTTTCCCATCAATTTTTACCCTCAAAATTTCATTAGGATCTATTGTATTAATCGTTTGGTCATATTTTGGATCGCGTTGATACAGTTCCCAAGCAACCTGATCATCGCCTTTATATAATGGTTCAAGGTTCCACGATTGGCCATTCAAATCAAACTCAATTTCATCGCATATTTCTAAACGCTCCTTGAATTTGTCTAAGTCCTTAGCATTAGCCATCATCAACCCTTCCTTCTATTTCGCCTTTATATACTGGCTCAACACCCCAATATTATCCTAAACCAATGACTACTCCTTGGGGAAGTGTGGACTGACGTTTAATGGCCTGGGTAATCGGTTTAACAATTGATATTTCATCTGTAGCAGAGTAAGGACGGTCACCAGTAACAGTATACTCATGCTTAGTTTTATCAAAACGAACATACATAGTACCTAAATCATAGTCAATTTTATACAGCGACTCGTTATTATTCTCAACTAAATTGAAGTATTTCATTACCATCTTGCTCATTATAAATATACATTCTCATATGGGTTATCTGCTTTTTGGAAATAGTCAAGCGCTTCTCTTACCAATTGCTTCACATTATACCCATTAACCTCGATGTTATCGGTGCACTTTGCAGCTAAAAAATTTTCTGGGTCTACAACTTGGATTTTGCCAATCTCATCGTTACTATTTCGCTCAAGCATAATCGTTGATTTCGTTTCTTTAGGCAATTCGATTTCATCTACATACATAGCATTATGAATCCACTTAAAGCCAATATCAATTGCCGGTACATCATCATCTAAGTCATAAGTTGCTGGCCAAAAAACGATTTCCTTATCTCTCTCGTTCATAAAGCTTTCCTCCAATAGCTTTTTCCTGCCAACATATCTCATACCTGATTTACACGCCGTAATTATCTCATCTCTAGTTATGACAATCAAGCTATCATTGTCATTTCCTTTCTCAATATACATTTTTGCAACGTTGCTACACGCATCCGCTCCTTTATAAATATAAGCTGGGTTCTTCAATGTTGAAACAAGCTTCGTAATGCCACGTTCATTGAATAAGGCATTACATATCCTGCAATTAAATAATAATAGCGATCACTTTTATTGTGCACAGTTTTGATAGGCATTTTCACACCTTTTGAAACAGTTTTGTCTATCTTGCCAGCTTTAATCAAATTCTTATCGTTTTTTCTGTTAAAAAGTTACAAATTGATAGGAAAGTCTAAGATCACCCCCGCATACATAGGGAATACAGTCATAAACCACTAAAATTCAACGCAAAATTGAAGCATTGATCACGCAAAACTATTGTCACCTTGCCACAAACGAATTATTATTTAATTAATTACTATACTATTGGGAAAATTAACTATGAATCCTCGCAAACACAAAATTCTGTTACTCTATCAGCTGTTTATCGCGCTGATCGCCTTAGTTTCAATTCTGCTGCTGTTGTTTGACTGCGCTCATGCCATTAATCTCAGCCAGTCGCCTTATGTTTGGATCGATCGCGGTATCTGGGCAATTCTGGTGGTTGACTACTTTGCACGTCTGGCAATCGCAAAAGACAAAATTCAATTTTTCAAGGAAAATATCTGGGATCTGCTCTCAATCATCCCAACCAACTCAATCTTCACGCTATTCCGTTTTGTCCGTGTCGCCCGCGTCTTTCACATGCTGCGTGTCTTGCGGCTTTTACGCCTGGTTGGTCTGACGGTCCGCTTAAAACGATTCTTTCACACGGATGGTCTGATCTACTACCTTTACCTTAGCTGTGGAATTCTGTTTATCGCGGCCGGCATGTACAGCATCTCAGAGGGCGTTTCGTTTTCAACGGCCTTTTGGTGGGCTTTGACGACTGTTTCAACCGTGGGCTATGGCGATGTCTCGCCGACTACGCTCTGGGGACGGATTGCCGCAGTTTTGCTGATGGTCGTAGGCGTCAGCATCATTGGACTTTTGACCAGCACGATCACGACTTATTTTGAACCAACCAATCCGCATGAGGTCACCAAAAAAGAAATCGCCAAGCTGCACGCCGAAAATAGGCAACTACATCAGGAACTGTTGGAAATCAAACAGATGCTTAAGGAACAACAGCACCATGACGCTAAATAAAAAACAGTACCGTATTGAACATTTTATAGGCACTGTTTTCTTCTAAAATTGCATGATAAATCAAATTCATTGATACGGCTTGGCAGCAGACTTTCTTGCGGTCAGGCCGTTTTTTATCTGAGTTCATTTGAGATATGATTGCTGCTTTGTTTCTTATCATTATGGATGCCTTTCTTACCAGATCTGCTTAAAATCGTTTTATCAGGCTTCCAACACAAGTTTTCTTGAGGCACTAACTATGAATTGCCACTTTTTTACTCTCTCGTTATAATCAGCATCATTTTCTTGGTCGCTGTCATTATTTTATTGACGCCAAACATTCACTTAATTATTGGTTCGAATTTGATCTATTATTTTTAGTTAATGTAAATTAATGCTGTTGCTATTTAGTTTAACATTACGAAAAGTTTGAATCATAATCGGGCGTAACTCATCACAGAGCAACTGATGAATCTTGCGCGAATGCTAAGATTTTCTGCACCCATTTTACGAAAATATAAAATCGTCAGTGCCAATTCAATTTATCAAAGACATCAAAAAAGGCCATCCAAAAGTGATTGCCTCACTAATCAGATGACCTCAAATGGCTAATAATATTGTCAAGCTCAGTGCTTAATGACATTGCATTGATCGAGCAGGACATTTTTGACATTATTAACTGACTACCAGTATAAATTAATTATACGATATTTAATGTTTATTAAAAACCTATCATGAAACTGTTAAACAAATTTTAATAAAACGTATATTAGGTTATCGATTGAAATAACGAACATACTCTTCAGCCGCTACATCTCGGTCTGAATTAATCAAAGGCGAAAACAACAGGCCAAGTCCAATATAAAGCATGATGCAGGCCCAGACGATTGGCTCCCAGCTCTTGATTGGCCAGCTGCCAAAACAAATACCGACTACAAAAGCAGCCACGATCAGCAGTACAGCAACGGCCAAAGCAGCATTGCGCATCCGCTGCCAGTATTTGCCATAGGGGTAGACAAACTGCGAGATCCAGATTTCTAGTTCCTGACCAGTAGCCCCGCCTCGCCAGATTCGCAGCATTTTCTCATGAGTCTCATCCCAGACAAACGTATCAACCCGCTCATAGCTAACAGCAGCCGGTTTGCCATCGGGACGCTGCTCGTGACCATTTTGGCGCGTCGTCAGCTCAAAAATCGTTCTTTGACCTTCCAGCTTGACTTCACGACAGCGCACCAGATCTAATTGCATGTCTAATTCACGCCGACTTTCATACACGCGCTGCTCGCATTCCCGCAAAAAGGCCTTGGATTCCAGTGGCGTCATGTACTGATCCATGATTCCCTTAGCTGCATCACGATTATTATTGGCCAGATGCTCGCTGGCAGCTTCAAGCGTTTTGTGAAAACCGTTAAAGATCCGCAAGCCGCGCAGTGCCTCAGGCGAATCCAACGGGAGAATCTGCCAAGAGATCGGATGCCGCTGCGACAGCACGTCTAGCCGATGGCGCCGCATCCGCCGACAAAAATCGCCCCACAAAAAGCCAACTGCCAGCATTAAAAACAAGCCTAATACTAAAAGGCAGAAAAGCCCCCAGCCGTCAGACATCATTAATAAACTTGTCATAGTCTCACCTTCCGCATGGTTTGATTTAATTATAGTCGATTATTAGATTTGCTGGCTAGAGAAATAGGCAAAATATTCAAGATCTAAGTTATCAGTGCGAAACCGTTAAAATCATTAAACTTAACAAACGTCTTTTCATCAATCAACAATTTGCTATTCATAATTCACTGTTCACAATTCATTCTTTACAATTCACTATTTACATTGATACAGGTTACTGAGCGATAGATAAAATGCCTTAATATCAGTGATTTTCACTATTATTATACCTATTGTTAACTGTTTATTTTTTACAATTCACTATTCACAATTCATCATTTACATTGTATTAGTTTATTTCAAAAGAAAACAGCGAATCCGCGTTCAAAACTGAACATTGGATGCGCTGTTATTAATTCAACAGTATTAGGCAGCTGCTGATTCTCTCCTTACCAATCATCTAATCACGATTTTAGCCAGTCTGTCCTAAAACCGGCTATCATTCTCTGACTAACTATGCTGGTTTAATTCTACTGATTCTCGTCTTATTTTCAAGTATTTAGCCTTGGCATGAAAATAAGATCTTCATTTTGAAAATTCGAAAGCCTATCGTTTAACCACACGAAAAGAAAAATCATTTATTTTGAAAGCGATTTCTTGACAAAAGTAGGCGATATGATATGCTAATAACATAATTTGTTAAAGGGAGGCCGCTAATATGGTCGAAGATGAATACACTTTGGTTTTGGTAAAACCGGATGGCGTAAAGACGCGTCACATCGGCGACATTATTACTCGCATCGAACGCAAGGGATATCGGATTGAAGCGTTGAAGATGATCAACGCTACCCAAGATGAACTTGAGCGCCACTATTACGATAAGACTGACAAACCGTTCTGGCCGGAAATCCTTACTTACATGATGGAAGGCCCGATCGTCGGCATGGTCGTTTCCGGAACCAATGTCGTTGAAGCCATTCACAATATGGCCGGGGCTACCAATCCTGGTCAAGCTGAATGGGGGACGATTCGTGGTGACTTCGGTCGTGAATGGCCAGATGGCGTTTTGCGAAACGTTATTCACACTTCTGACACCGTTGATGGCGCAGCGCGTGAGATTAAGATCTGGTTTCCCGAATTTAAATTCTAATTGATTTCAATCCCGGCTTGATACTTGAAGTCGGGATTTTTGATTGCGATAAAGGCGCCTCAAGACCGTTGAATCAGTCCTGAGGCGCCCTTTCTCTTGTGCCAATCAATCGTTTATTTTGTTGAATGCTTGCGGCTATTGTGCATCCCCTGCCAGCCGCGCTTTAGTTTCTGCGTAAACGTCAACGCTCTGACCATATGCTGAGGATCAACGTGTTTGCGAACAGCGCGCAAAGTTGCCTTGGTATTCTTGGCGGCAAAGATGAACTCACCGTTATGCCGTGTTCGAATCTTAAAGCGAGGAATCCAATGCCCGCCAAATACCAATGAGGCAATTACCAAGTCAATCTCATCCCAAGGAATCTGGATAAAATTGCGGACGTCACGGTCATCATAAAATTCAAAGCCACGATCGCCAATCATAATCTTGCCATATGATACGGGCCCCATAAAAGATGTGCCGTCCGTTACGTATTCGACTTTGGCATTGATTGATTCAACCATTTCATTCACCTTACAGCAGGCCGCAGACGTGACCCAAGATTCCTAAGACAAACAAGCCAATGATAATCACGATTGGCGAGACCCGTTTTTTAAGCAGCCACATGCAAAGGAACGTCAGCAGCAGTCCAGCCAGCCCAGGAATCAGCTGGTCCAGATTATCCTGCAGCGTCGTAACCTTATAGCTGGTCAATGACAGGCCCTTGCCCATGTTCCATTCGGTCAATACTTTTTGTACCGAATGAATATTGTTTGGCAGCTTGCTCCAGTCAATGTAGGCGCCTTTTTGCAGCGGCGTCTTGGAAACGACTGGCGTAAACTTGATCGTAACCCAGCGCTCAATCAGGGTCCCTAAGATAAACATCCCCATCATCGCCGCGCCACGCGTTACTTTTTGCAAAAGACCGCCAGAAACGTCATCAGTGATCTTAGAGCCGGCATGGTAGCCAAATTCCTGCGTGTACCACATAAAGGCAATCCGCATGGCGTTCCAAAGCAGGAAGAACAGGATTGGTCCAACGATATTGCCAGAAATTGCCATTGAGGCCCCCAGACCAGCAATAATTGGCCGTGCCGTGTACCAAAAGACTGGATCCCCGACACCTGCCAATGGTCCCATCATACCGACCTTGACCCCTGAAATAGCAACGTCATCAACAGCAGTCCCATTAGCCTTGTCTTCTTCCAACGCCAGGGTAACCCCAATAATCGGCGAGGCCAGATAAGGGTGCGTGTTGAAGAATTCCAAATGGCGCTTCAAAGCTGCTGCCTGATCGTCCTTGTTCTTGTAAAGCTTTTTAATGGCGGGAATCATTGCGTAGGCATAACCACCATTTTGCATTCGTTCATAGTTCCATGATCCTTGGAGAAACGTTGAGCGCCAGCAGACGTCCCAGCGATCGCGCTTGGATAGTCTAATTTTGTTTTCCGTCTTATCTGCCATAATCAGTCGCTCCCTTGAATTTTAATAGTCATCTAAAATGTCGCCCAATGGATCACCGGTATCGTTGCCCGAGCCGCCATTGCTGCCAGAACCGCCCTTGGATTCCAAAGACAGGTACATCAGCGTTAACGCCAGACCAATTGCCCCAATTGCAATCAAGGTAAGTTCTGAAACGGCAGCCAGGGCAAAACCAATCATAAAGAACGGCCATACTTCTCGACTGGCAATCATGTTGATAACCATTGCATAACCAACGGCAACCACCATTCCACCACCAATCGTCATCCCATCAGTCAGCCAGGCCGGCATGGATCCCAGAAAGGCGCGGACGGCACTGGCAGGAACGAACAGCATGGCTGCTGCTGGAATCGCAATCCGCAGCCCTTGGAGACTGACGGCCAGCATCTGCCATAGATCAACGCCGCGGAAGTTTGCTTTAGCGGCTTCTTTGTCCATGATATGAATAATTGCAACGGAAATCGTCCGAACGATCATCGTTAAGAATAAGCCAGCTACCGCCAAAGGAATGGCAACCGCAATCGCCGTTCCGATCTGTTTGATCTCACCGCCACTTTGAATAAAAATAATCGTCGAGGCCACGGCTGCCAAGGCTGCATCCGGTGCTACCGCAGCCCCGATGTTGGCCCAGCCCAGAGCAATCATCTGCAAAGAGCCGCCCAGCATGACGCAGGGAACCAAATGGCCAGTTACTAAACCAATTAATGTGCAGGCAATCAGTGGCTGATGGAATTGAAATTCATCCAAAACACCTTCCATACCAGCCAAAAATGCCACAATCACAACTAAGATCATTGAAATCGCAGACATAATCAAAACCCCTTATTTCTTTTGTTCATCGATCAGCTTTTGAGCCTTGTCCAGCAAAGCGTCCATGTCCTCAGCGTTGCTGGAGGGAACCTTTTTGACAATGAACTTAATCCCCAGCTGTTTGAGCTTTCTAAAGGTATCAACGTCTTCTTGGTTCATGGCCAAGACCTGGTTTACGTTGACCTTCCCTTCTGAATAGGCCATTGAGCCGATATTAAGCTCTTTGATGCCGACCCCGCCTTCAATAGCGCGCAAGGCATCCTCAGGCGTCTCAAACAGCAGCATGGCCCGCGTATCGCCAAAACGCGGATCCTTATCGACCCTGATCATTTTGGCAATGGGCACCGTATTGGCATGAACGCCGGTTGGAGCCGCCTGTTTGATCATATTCTTGCGCAGCTTGTCTTTGGCGACGTTATCAGAAACGACGATAATACGGTTGGGATTAGTTGCCTTGGTCCAACCTGTTGCCACCTGACCATGCAAAAGTCGGGAATCAACCCGTGCCAGAACGTATTTGATCTTACCATCGCCGATAACGGTACCTTCTGGAATAGCTCCCTTGATGGCTGGCTTGGCACTGGCTGGTGCAGCTGGCGCCTTGGTCTTTGGCATCAGTTCTTCTGGCAGGGTCTTGATGCCATCCTTAGCCGTTTCAACGATATGTGTAGCAATTTCTCGGGCTGAATTCATGGTCATTCGCGAGGCCAATGCTTCAATCACCATCGGCAGGTTCATCCCCGTTACGATTGCCCAGGTATCCTGATGCTTTTCAAACAGACTCGAGGCTTGATTAAATGGCGTACCACCCCACAAGTCAACTAAAAATAAAACCTGCTCTTGATCTGAAAAGTCCTTAATGGCATTTTCAAGCTTGGCATGAATATCATCCGGTCCCTCATCCGGCTTCAAAATTACATGCGCCACATCCTGCTGCTGACCAAAGATCATTTCCGCCGATTGATTGATCCCATCAGCAAAGCCACTGTGACTTGTTAATACAATTCCTACCATATGAATCCCTCTATCACTATCAAATTATTCCAAATCGATCTACAGCACTGACCACAGTTTATAAAAACATCTGGTCATGAAGTAAATATTCATCACTTCCCTTTTTAAAAATCCCACTTACCAATATCATGTAAGCGCGTTCTTATATAAATTACCACCTCTTATTCAATTTGACAATGTACCATTAAAACGTTCAATTGCATTTAAGATTCTCTAAAGCCATGCAAAATAAGTGCTGATGAACCTTATCATGCCGGTTAAAAAATTTTTGCTGCAAGCGTTTGTAATGAATTGAAGCAACCGTTTGCAACTAATTCAGAATCAGATTTGAAATTTTTATTCATAAAATTATGCAAAAAAAGACCATGTCCAATTTGATTGAACATGATCTTTTAACAGAGGCGGTATGTGGGATTCGAACCCACGCATGTCGGACCCACAAACCGATGTGTTAACCAAACTTCACCAATACCGCCAAAATATTCAGTTGAGCAGGGATAGTAGGAATCGAACCCACAATGACGGTTTTGGAGACCGTAGTTATACCGTTTAACTATATCCCTATAATAATGGAGGAGGGTGGATTCGAACCGCCGAACCCGAAGGAACGGTTTTACAGACCGTCGCGTTTAGCCACTTCGCTACTCCTCCATAAGAGCTTAACTGTTATTGAAAACAATCAGTAACAATCAACAATAGATATAATAACTAATTTAGCCAATAAAAGCAAGCCCTTTTTTAATTGTTTAACTCAATTATCTTCAAACGATGCTCCCATTGCTCCGCAAACTTATCATACTGCCACTCAGTCCGCTTGGCTTTTTTGACGCCAACAGCCTGATTAAGATAAACCAGCTGGGCTGCTTTTAGTGGATCATGAATACCATGCAGATGACCATAAAAGACGTATTTTACGTGCGGAGCCTTTTCCAGCAGTCTGCCTAAACGCTCACTGCCCATCATTGCATTGATCATCTGGTAGGTTTTCAACTGTCTTTGACTTTGGACAAATGACGGTTTGGGACTCAGCAAAGCCTTTCTTGGTGCGAAGTGAGTTAAAAAAATCACTTTTTTGCCCGCCGCCTGAGCCATTGTCAGCTGCTGTTCAACCTGATTCAGCACCAGTCCCATTCTTTGCGGGTCAGACATGGGCTGTTTGATGGCGGCATCAATCCAGTAGACCTTTTTCCATTGGGCTACTCGCTGCGGCTGCTGAGCGTAGTCAGAAAATGAATAGTCATACCAGCCGTTATTACCGATTAAGCGCCAGTCCGTCCCCGGCAGATCAACATATTGATTGTGCAGGTACATTGGATCCGCCAGGTGCTCAACGTCTTGGTATGACGCGTGCGACAGCATATCATGATTTCCCAGGACATAATAGATCTGAACCCGTTCGCCAACCAAGCGCTGTAAAGCAGCAAAATAGCGCCGCGTTCGTCCAAAATTATTGTAAAGATCACCGGCATATAGATAGTAGTCGATATCATGCCTTAACAGCCAGCTTGCTTGAATGTGCAAGGCTCGCGTTGACATGATTCGGTTGACATCCAGGTGATTATCGCTGCTGACTGCCAGCTTAATCATTCTCAATCCCCCCTTGAAAGTAAGGATAACATAATCCCGATGAATTAAAAAACGTCCGCGAAATAAATCACGAACGTTAATTGATTTTATTAGTCAACGCCTTCCATCAAGCCGTGAATTCGCTTAACAAAGAAGCAAAGCACGATCCCAAAGACGATCGCTACACCACCAACGATCAGGAAGTATTGAATTTCCGTACCTGGCGTGTAGAACTTAACAATTTGCGCATTGACGGCTTGACCGGCAGAATCGGCCAAGAACCACATACTCATCATTTGTGAACGGAACGCAACTGGTGCCAGCTTAGTCGTGATTGACAGACCAATTGGCGAGATCAGCATTTCGGCGATTTCACAGATAAACCATGAGCCGACCAGCCAGAATGGACTGACCCGCCCAGAAGTCGTACCGTGAATCAAGCCAGGCAGTGCCATCCAGACAAATGAAAGACCAACGATAACCAGACCGGCAGCAAACTTGCCAGGAGCACTTGGCTGGTTCTTCCAGTGACTCCACAGGTGAACGAAGAATGGCGTCAGAATCATGATAAACAGCGGGTTCAGCGTCTGGAAGTTGGCAGCAGCAAAGTGCCAGCCCCCAATGTGCAGAACCGTCCGTTGAGCAGCAAACAGTGCCAGCACAACCGAACCAGATTCTTCAATTGCCCAGAAGATTGCCGCAGCGATAAACAGCGGAATGTAGGCTACAACCCGTGATTTTTCGACCTTGGTAACCTTCTTGGAGTTGAGCATCATGATAAAGTAGATGATTGGCAAAGCAATCGCAATAACCGTAATCAAATTGATGATGCTGTTGATGTTTAACTGACCCATGGCTCCCATCAGACCGAGGATGATTGCCAAGACAACTACGGCAACGATCGTCCAGTTGATGATTGGCTTAAGATCTTCTTTGTCGATTGGGTCATCTGGGTAGAGGCTGTCTTTTGACAGATACTTCTTACCATCAATGTAGTATTGCAGCAAGCCAAAGAACATCCCGATCGCAGCCAGTGAGAAACCAGCATGGAAGTTCATTTCGTTGCCAAACAGGTGCAGGCCAAAACCGTTGGCAGCCCAAGGAACCGCGATTGGTGAAATAGCCGCCCCAAAGTTGATTCCGAAGACGAACATTGAGAACCCGGCATCCCGGCGCCGGTCTTCTTCACTGTACAGGCCACCGACCATTTCAGAAACGTTTGGCTTCAAAAGCCCAGTCCCGATAACGATCAAAATAATTGAAGCATAAAGTGCCGTCGTCCCAGCAGGCAATGACAGAGCAATATGACCAAACATGATCAAAACCCCACCAATAAAGACGGTCTTTCTTGGCCCCCAAAGCCGGTCAGAAAGCCAGCCGCCGATCACCCCAGAAAGATATACCAGCGAACCATAGATTGACATGATCGAAGCAGCCGTTGCCTGGTCCATGCCCAAACCGCCTTTGCTGACGGCGTAGTACATGTAGAACAGCAGGATGGCACGCATCCCATAGTAACTGAACCGTTCCCACATTTCAGTGAAGAACAGCGTAGCCAGTCCTCTTGGCTGCCCGAAGAAGGACGTGTCTAATTGTTTTTGCTTATCCATTCCATTTCCTCCAAATTTTGATTGAATCTAATAAAAGCTCAGTCAAATTATTGAAAAAGTCAAAAGATTAAAGGAAAGTAACAATTTCCTTAAAATAACGTTTACTATTATATACTGTTTATCTTCATTCCGTCAAACCAAGTGCCGGTATTCCAAGAGGTAAATCGTGATATCAAGGCATTTTGGAATCGTTTGCGCATCATCTTAAAAAGTAATAAATGTTCACAAAATTTTAAAATTGAATGCTAATCTATACTGTTAGTTAATAAAATTATCATTAAAGACAATTGTAAGCGATAACAATTATCTGTTGAGATTTCAACTAAAAAAAGTGCTTAAAATCATGCACATGCACAATTTCAAGCATCTGTCCCGTTTTATTTTTCGTTGAATGGATCCCACTCATATTTTGCCCGTGGTCCGCCAATATATTTTGGCCGTGTGCGCAGATAAGTCACGTGGGCCTGACCAATCTCCTTAACTGAAGTACGAACTGGCACCTGGACAAACTTAACATGCATACCAATAAAAGTATCACCGATATCCATGCCAGCATTGGCAATGACATGTTCGACTTCAACGGGATCATTAAAGTTTTCAAAGGCGGCAATCTGACCGGCGCCACCGGCATTGATCTGGGGAAAGGCACTGACGATCTCGAGTCCTTTAGCCTTGGCAACCGCTTTTTCAACCACCAGCGCTCGGTTTAAATGCTCGCATCCCTGTACGGCCAAATGAACGCCCAACGGTTTTAAAGTCTCAATAATCGTTTTGACGATCGTCCGGCCAATTTCAATGTTGGAATGCTTACCGATCATCTTGCCTTGAACCTCACTGGTACTCAAGCCCAAGACGAACAGATCATCCGGTTCCAGATGGGCCTGTTCCAGCAGCTCATTGAGTCCTTTTTTCGTTAGCAAGCGAATCTCTTCAATATCCACGTCGCTCATGTTTTTCGCCTCTCTTATGTCTTTTAAGTGATTATATCATCAAATTTTAATTGTGCTTAAGAAAGACCACCAATAATGTTTAAGACATAATCAAGACGGCAAACCAACGACTAATCGATTACCAGCAGCGATTTGATGGCCTGACGCTGATCCATTGCTGCATAGGCATCAGCAGCGTGATCAAGGTCAAAGCTCTTGGTAAAGACCTCACCTGGGTTAATCTCCCCATCCAAAACGGCCTTGAGCAGCAGTTCCTTATCCGGCTTGGTAACCGAGGCAATTCCGCCACGCAGACCGATGTTTTTCCAGAACAGCCGGTTGGATTTTGGTTCAGCATGCGGTACGCCGACGCAACCAATCACTGCGCCTGGTCGTGCAATCTGGCCAGCCTGATCAATGTCCCCCGCCGCGCCAACACATTCCAAAACAGCGTCAACACCAGCATTTTCTTTAGTCATGGCCAATACCTGCTGAACGGCAGCGGCGCCTTTTTGGGCAACAATGTCAGTAGCACCAAATTCTCGGCCTAAAGCTGCTCGATCTTCGTGGTGGCTGAGCAGAATAATCTTTTCCGCGCCCAACAGCTTGGCACCGATTACGCCACACAGGCCAACCGCGCCATCACCAATCACTGCAACCGTATCGCCTGGCTTGACCTCAGCATTTTTGGCTGCATGAAAGCCGGTCGCCATAACGTCAGAAAGCGTCTGCAGCGAGGCCAGCTGCTCATCCGTGTAGTCGGCTGGCGTACCCCAGTCCGGAGTCAGCTGGTTCATATTTTATGAATTCTGCCTGATAGCCGCCGTTAGATCCTGGCTTTTGATTCAGACAGTTGCCTTCAAAGCCGTTCAAACAGGCCACGCAATGTCCGCAGCCATGAGTAAATGGAACAATTACAAAGTCGCCTTCCTTAACCTGCTTAACGTCTTCGCTGACCTACTCAACAACCCCAATTGCCTCGTGACCGACCAACGTATTGGCTTCTCGGTTGGCAATGCCACGGTACCACCACAAATCGGATCCACAAACACTTGCCCGCACTACACGAATAATCGCTTGATTTTTGCCATCAATTACCAGCCTAGCAACTTCTTTAACTTCAATTTTACCAGGAGCGGCAAATACAGCTGCCTTCATAAAAGTTTCCTCCAGTGCTGCCTCAACTGCTTTTTGAGCCGTTTCAGATGGCATCCGAAAAGTTCCCAGACCAATTGCCGGCATCTTTGCATCATTGTTCAGAGTAAATACTTCCTCAGTTATTTTTACACCTCTTCTTGTTGATTCATAGCTAATTAACGATTTTTATTATATCGATGGTCCATTCTTTCGAAAATAGTTAAATCAGCATATCACTATGCACAAAGAGAATAGTACTCCTGCTAAAAAATCCTTACTATCGCTTCTGATAGCAAGGATTACTCAAATTATATTTCAACGCTGCACAACCACTACAGCCATTGATGGCATATTTCTAACCGTCCTCTTTTTCTATTTTTTTCAATAAGGCCGGTTCAATTTGCATTTCTTGGTGATAGAACTGACGATCATGAGCCCCAATTTCTCGTACCACATTACATGGTGTTCCAAATGCTACGACATTTGCCGGAATATCTTTGGTAACCACGCTGCCGGCACCAATTACGGAATTATCACCGATCGTTACGCCAGGCAGCACTGTAACGTTTGGGCCAAACATGGTATGACTACCAACAAAAATCTCACCATCATCAACCATGGTCAGATGAAAGTTGACATAGATATGGTCGCCAAAATGGGTCAAGTCCAAAATGTTGGTGTAAATTAAATTCCGCGAATTTATCATTTCACAA
>OGEP01000219.1_pt1 | contig 92831 bp, 91 predicted proteins | sample 1570721 | NCBI WGS metagenome assembly OGEP01 (sample SAMEA2582131, study PRJEB24529) | metagenome | biome: Human gut stool | place: China | collected 2011 | reverse complement strand
CCACATGGGTTAGTATGTTTTATAGCTACTGCAGCTACTTTATCACTATCTTTGAATTCTCTCATAACTTCTAAGCATCCGTGTAAGTCATTTAAGTTATTGAAAGATAATTCTTTACCGTTTAACTGTTCGTAGTTTAGTATAGGGTTTTTAGCATTTGGCTGAGCGTATAATATACCGTTCTGATGTGGGTTTTCACCGTATCTTAAAGTCTGTTCTTTCTGGAAAGTAAGATTTAAGAATTCTGGGTAATCTTCTCCAACCTGTTCTGCAAAGTAAGTAGATATCATAGCATCATATCTTCCTGTTGTTGAGAAAGCTTTGTATGCTAAGTTTCTTCTTTCTTCTTCTGTTAAATCACCTTTTCTTAATCCTTCTATTACTAAATCATAGTCTTTTATATCTGTAACTACTATAACATCTTTGTAGTTTTTAGCAGCAGATCTTATCATTGAAGGTCCACCGATATCTATGTTTTCTATCATTTCTGCATGGCTTTTTCCAGCTTTTAAAGTACCTTCGAAGTCATAAAGGTTAACACAAACAAGGTCTATTGAATGTATACCATGTTCTTTAACTGTTTCTACATGAGATTCTAAATCTCTTCTGTAAAGTATTCCACCGTGTATAAATGGATTTAAAGTTTTTACTCTACCATCTAATATTTCTGGGAATTTAGTAACATCTTCAACCTGCATTACATTTACACCATTTTCTTTTAGTATTTTAAATGTATTACCTGTTGATATTATTTCAAAATCAAGTTCGTTTAATGCTTTTGCAAATTCAACTACTCCTGTTTTATCTGTTACGCTTATTAAAGCTCTCTTACTCATTTATATATACTCTCCTTCCATCAACTCTTACTTTGTCATCACATAAAAGTGCAACACTCTTTTTAAGTATCTGATGTTCTACTTTAAGAACTCTTGCAGCTAGAGTATCTGCATCATCATCCTGTTCTACTTTTACAGCTTCCTGCATTATAATTGGCCCTTCGTCAGCTCCTTCTGTTACAAAGTGAACTGTAGCTCCAGTTACTTTTGCACCGTAATCAAGAACTCCCTGATGAACTTTCTTTCCGTAGTATCCTTTACCACAGAAAGAAGGTATTAGAGATGGGTGAATATTTATCATTCTGTTTTTGAATTCATTTACAAAATCAGCGCTGATTATTTTTAGATATCCAGCCATAACAACTATATCTATTTCTTTTTCTTTTAATATTTCGATTACTTTCTTTTCATCGTTTTCAAATACTGCTTCTATATTGTGCTTTCTTGCTCTTTCAAGACCATATGCATTTTCTTTGTTAGAGATTACTACCTTTATCTGACCGTTTATCTCTCCTGCTTCTGTTGCATCTATTATAGACTGAAGATTTGTTCCTCCTCCAGATACTAAAACAGCTATATTCTTTAGCATAATTCTACTCCTTCATGAGTATCAACAACTTCACCTATGATGTATGCATTATCTTCCATAAGGTCAGCGTATTTTTCGTCAACAAAGTTTTTGTTATCACTTGGTCTACCATTTACATAATCAACAACAGCCTGAGCATCTTCTTTGTTTACTATTAAAACAAGACCGATACCCATGTTGAAGCTCTTATGTAATTCTCTCTGTTCAACTGCGTTGAATCCTTCTATCATTTTGAATATTGGTGGTTTTTCCCAAGATTTAGTGTCTATGTTTAGTCCTAATCCTTTTGGTATAACTCTTGTTATGTTTTCTATAACACCACCACCAGTTATATGAGCTATTGCTTTTATATTATGTTTTTCTATTAAGTCTAATGCTAATTTAACGTATATTTTTGTAGGAGTTAGAAGTGCTTCACCTACTGTCATTCCTAGTTCTTCAACATACTGATTCATATCGTATTTGAATTCTTCTAAGAATATTTTTCTTATGAATGAGAATCCGTTTGAATGTATACCACTTGAAGTTATACCTACTAAAACGTCTCCTGCTTTAACATCTTTACCAGTTACAACTTTTGATTTATCTGCTATACCTACAGCAAATCCAGCTAAATCGTAGTCATCTTCTCCGTACATACCTGGCATTTCAGCAGTTTCCCCACCTATTAATGCACATCCTGACATTTTACATCCGTTAGCTACACCATCAACTATTTTTTCTATATGTTCTGGAACTAATTTTCCAAGTGCTATATAGTCAAGGAAGAATAATGGTCTTGCTCCCTGGCATATAAGGTCATTAACACTCATTGCAACTAGGTCTATACCTACAGTGTGATGTATATCCATCATCTGAGCTATTTTTAATTTTGTTCCAACACCGTCAGTAGCTCCCATTATAACTGGATCTTTCATTCCTGAGAATTCAGCTATACTGTAAAGTCCACTGAAGTTACCTAAATCACCTATTACATTATCATCATATGTTTCTTTTATTTTTCCTTTTATAAGGTCTACTGCTCTATTCCCTTCGTCTATATTTACTCCCGAAGCTTTATATGTTAGCATTTCTACGTTCCTCCTAGATTTTATTATTTTCTAATCAGAATAAATCGTATACTTTGATAAGTTTCAATATCTAATTATTAAAATAATTTTCAACTCAAAAACTTTATCAAAGTACGATTTTCCTATTATTTACATTATAAACTAAACTTTACTATTTATACAGTAAATTAATTATTTATCTATCTTTCTAACTGGATAATCTCCATCGAAGCAAGAAGTACAGAATGTATTCATTCCTTTAGCTGCTTCTTTCATTCCTTCTATGCTTATGAATTTTAATGTATCACAGCCTATATATTCTCTCATCTCTTCAACAGAATGACTTGATGCAAGTAAACTTTCTCTTGTAGGAGTGTCTATTCCGTAGTAGCAAGGATATTTTACTGGTGGTGAAGTTATTCTTAAATGAACTTCTTTAGCCCCTGCTTCTTTTAAAGATTTTATTAACTGTTTTGAAGTAGTTCCTCTTACTATAGAGTCATCAACTAATATTATTGATTTACCTTTTATTGCTGGAACTAGTGGATTTAATTTTATTCTAACAGCTATTTCTCTTTCTTCCTGAGTTGGTTTTATAAATGTTCTACCAACGTATCTGTTTTTAACAAGTCCTTCACTTAACTGTAATCCACTTTCATTAGCATAACCTATTGCACTTGCCCATCCTGAATCTGGAACTGGAACAACACAGTCAGCTTTTACATCTTCATTTTTAGCTAGGTAAGCACCACAGTTTATTCTGAATTCATATGCATTTAAATCATCAAGTGTAGCATCATTTCTTGCTATATAAACATGTTCAAATATACAGCTTTTCTTAACTGGTTTGTAAGTATCTGAATAGTTGTAAGATTTTAATTCTCCATCTTTTATAACTATTATTTCACCTGGTTCAACGTCTCTTATAACTTCTCCACCAAGTATTTCTATAGCACTATTTTCTGATGCTATAAGATATTCATTACCTTTTTTACCTAATAGAAGTGATCTAAATCCGTGTGGGTCTCTAACTGCAACTAGAGAATCATCACATATTATAGCTAAAGTATAAGAACCTTTTATATAGTCCATAGTAACTTTAACAGCTTCTACTATATCTCCTTTGTAGTATCTAGCTAATATATGAAGTATAACTTCTGCATCAGAATTAGTCTGGAACATGAATCCTTCTTCTTCTAATGTTTCTCTTAAATAATTAGCATTAACTAAACTACCATTGTCAACTATTGCAAGATTTCTATTTCTGCAACTTCCAACAAATGGCTGAGTATTAGCAACATGATTATGACCAACTGAAGATGATCTAACATGTGCTATACCAAGATTACCTTTGTAATTTTTTAATTCGTCTTCTTTGAATGCATCTCCAACAAGACCTTTTTCTTTTTTGTATACTACTTCTTTTGCTTCTTCATCATATATTGCTATACCACAGCTTTCCTGTCCTCTATGCTGCATAGAATATATTCCGTAGTAAAGCTCTTTTGACACCTGTTTGTCTGAGTAAACACCTAATATACCGCTCATACACTCGCTCCTTTTTATAAAATAATATTTAAAAATTTAAAACTGTCTATTATTAATTTATATTTAAATATGTTTTTAACTCTCTACATAAAATAGGCAGAGAGTCCAAACATTTTTAAAATTCTATTTAACTAAAATTATCTAAAGCTTTCATCGTCTTCAAGAACTTTTTTAGCCATTTCATCTCTATATGCTTTTAACTGTTCTTTTAACTGAGGATATTTTAATGACATCATCTGTATAGCTAGTAACGCAGAGTTTAGACCACCGTCTATTGCAACTGTTGCTACTGGTATACCTTTTGGCATCTGAACTATTGATAATAGTGAATCTAGTCCGTCCATTGTTGATGATTTTATTGGAAGTCCTATTACTGGAATTAAAGTCTGAGCTGCTATAACACCTGGAAGATGTGCTGCTTTTCCTGCTGCTCCTATTATTACATCAGTGTTGTCTTCAAGTTCAGCTAAACATTCTGTTAACTGTACTGGAGTTCTATGAGCTGATAATGCTCTAACTACAACTTCTACACCGAATTCTTTTAATACTTTTATTCCTTCTTCTACTTTTGGAAAATCTGATTTAGATCCCATAATTACTGCTACTTTCATTATTTTCCCCTCTCCTTCTCAAATCTTTTGTTTTTAGTCAAAAATTCGTACCATTATACGAACTATTATATATAAATATTATATTAATATCCATATTTTATCAATATATTTTTTGTTTTTTTTTGAAATTATTAAATTTTTTTAGGATTTTTTAGCTATATTGTTCGTATTTTTGGTACTTATTCTATTTTTTTGCGGTTTTTATTCGTGTTTTACCCAACTTTTAAAAATTTTGAATTTCTAAAAGAGTTTTTAATTCTATTACTATATTATATAGTATAGTATACATTTATATATTTCCATTTCCATGCTAATAATTCCTTCTTAAATTACATTTTTTACACAAAAAAATAAAGCATCGAATACCGTCATTTAATGAAGCAGCACTCAACGCTTTGTTACCATTAATTATTTTAAATTCATATTGTTTTAATTCACAATGTGTATTGTATAACGAAATATACATTTTTTAAATAGTTTTTTTATATTTATATATAAAAATTTTATAATCCAATCTTAAAACTAAAACGCCCAAGTTACAAGGACAGCTACACCAATATAAAGTGCAAATAGAATCACTCTTCTCATAGTTTTTGAAAGTTTTAAGTCTTTATCAAATTTATCTACAAGTATATTTGCACCTAGGCATAATATACATATAGCAAAAAATCTTTTTAACAATAGTATAGTACCCATTTTATTTATACCTACCTTTCGAAGTCAATCAAAGTATATATTAACATAGAAAATAGGTATTCTACAATATTTTTAATAACAAATCTATTTTTATATCCTATCTTATTCTTTAATTTAAAAAAAATCTATTTTTTATTTTTCTTTAGTCCAATCTGTAGCCGTTTCGCTCTGTTCTCCACTTATGCTCATAAGATATCCCAATGCTTCTTCTTTAGTCATAAAGAAGTGTATTCCACCTGTAGAATCTCTCCATCTATCTGGGTTAAATCCTTTAGCATAAGCCATTTCTCCAACCTTATATACAAAATCTCCATCTACATAGGAAACAGCCTCATCAAATTTAACAGTTTCTGTTGGATCTGTGACAGCAAGCACCTTAGCCTTATCACATCTACAAGTATTTAGTGTAGAGCTAGTTCTTCTAGCATCTGCTGGAATTAGAAGTCTAACAAGTCTAGTATTGAAGCAAGTCTTCCATGCTAAAAACGCTCCTGTTTCTGGACATACCATTTTGTAGTGTTTTGTGTTTTCATCAGTCTTTATACCGTCCATTTTTGATTCTTCTAAATTAGCTCCAAAAATATCTGCTCCACTCAAATCTACATTAGTTAAATCAGTATATCTCAAATTAGTAGCGTGTAACGTACAATTTTTAAAACTTGCATTAGATAAATCTGCATGTTCAAGAAAAACATTGCTTAGATTTGAATTTTCAAAATCTACATTAGCAAGTTTTACATTTTCAAAATCTGACCAATCTAAATCTACATTTCTTAAATCTAATTCTGAAAGATCCATATCTTTAAAAGTACAATTTCTTAAATCTAGTCTTTCATTTTTATTTCTATTTTTTAGCATATCTAAAAGTTGTTCTTTCTCTATTATTTTTTTCATAGATATCACTTCCTCTTTAGCAAAATGTACTACTTTACTGTGTTTACATCTTTTCTTTAATTATACCATCTGAACAAAAAAAGAAGAGATTAAACATTAATTATAATCTCTTCTTTATATACTATATCTATTCTTTTATTTTTATCCTTCCCTCTACAACCGAATCCAAATGTGTATGACTCGCCAAATACTCTTCCACAACCTGGAATCCAGATGTAGCTGTACACCTAAACTCGCTCTCAAAATCCTTCTTTTTAATACCAAGATTTTTTTCAAGATTTTCAAGATGATATCTCTGAATACCTATCGTATACTTCTTATCATCCTTTATCTTTTCTCCATCTAGTTCTGCTTTTATCAACTTTTTCTCAGACTTTGACCAAACAAACTCACTTCCATAAGAAACTTGATAAAATTCACTTACAGTATCTACATCGAGTGCTTTTCTTATCATACTAGATACAAATTTTTTAATAACTTTTCCACTTGCCTTTGCCACAAATATTTCATCGTCATAAGGGTAAAATTCTGTTAAATCTCCAAGTGTAACAACAGGGCCTAATCTCTGCTTTCTCAAACTTCCACTTCCTAAAAACATAATATCCACTCCTGCAATCTCTTTGTGAATATCTGCCATTAAATTTCCAGCCTCTGTTTCTCTTCTCCTTTCAGGATGTGTCAACTGTCTATTCAATCTAGTTATTATTTTTCCGTATTTTTTATCAACCTCGTATTTATATGTCATTATTAAATCTTCTAGTTCCTCATCTCTTGGGCAGTACTCGTCCTTTATAGGAATTGTATTCCATTTATATGAAGCTATTTTATTTTTTTTCGTATCTATAATTAAATCAAATCTGCCAATCTGAGAAGTTCCTATGCCAGCCTGAACTATCGGAATCCCATTTACCACTTCTGGCTCGTCTAAAAATGTATGTGTATGACCACCGATAATCATATTTATCCCCCATTCAGGTTTTAATTTAGATGCTAATACTCTATCCGCTTCAAATCCAATATGAGTTAAAAGTACAGTTAAATCGACATCATCTGGCTTATATGCATTACAAACCTTACCTACTTCTTCAACAGCATCATTTATATCTATAAATGGTCCTATCATACTTTCTAACTTTGTTCTTGCAAGAACCATCTCTGTTATCAATCCGATAAACATTATCTTCATTCCGTTTATCTTTATTATCTTATATGGTCTAAATAATCTATTTCCATTTGTCGCAATATACATATTTGCGTTTATAATTGGGAATGTCGCACATTTTTCAATAAATAAAAGATGTGCAATACCATAATCGACCTCATGGTTACCTATAGTAGCCACATCTGGTCCAAGTAAATTCATTATTTCTATTGTTGAAATTCCTTTATATTCGCTATCTATAACAGAACCTCTAAACATATCACCTGATATTGCGTATATAACATTCTGCTCTTCATTTCTTACCTTGTTTATATATCCAGAAAGCATCGAAACCCCACCGACAAGATCTTTATTTATCTTTTCAGCTAAAAAATCTCCATGCAAATCATTTGAGTGTAGTAGTGTTAAATTCTTATATCTTTCCTTTGTTTTATCCTTCTTTTTTCCCATTTTTATCTCTCCTATTTTTATCCGTCTTTTCATATTAACAAAACTACAATAAGAGAATATTAAATCCATATTATAAATAAATTAAAAATGGCTACTGCATAAATACATGCAATAGCCATTTTTGTATTCCTATTTTTAATTTTTTAATTTCATTTCTAATCCAACTCTATCTTCCCAGCTAGAGAATATCTTCTTGATTATAGCTGGTCCTTTTTTAGAAATAAACACAAGCTGCGAACTTCCTTTATCGTTGCAAGGTTTATAATCTATCTTCTTACCTACAACATCTACCTGATTCCAACCTTCTCCTTTAAGATTGAAAAATCCCTTCATTCTATAAACATCATCTGTCATATCTTCAAGGAATGTTGTTAATTTTTCCTGCTCTACTTCACCTTCAAAGTTTAAGAATAATGTCTTTGGTTTAGTTTCTACAGAATTTGTTGATTCCTCAGACTCTGCCCATTTGTACTGAACTAGGTCCTCATCTAAGAAAGAATAGTCCATCACACCATTTACACTTTTTTCTACTCTACAGATAGGATTTATCTCTTTTATCTTATTAAGTACTTTTTCAAATCCTTCATCTCCTGTAACATCGCTCTTTGTTATTATAGCCATATTGCAGTGTTTTATCTGTCTTTCAACTGCCTCATCTTCTTCTAGCTGATTTTCAAAGTTTATTGCATCTGCTAAACAAATAGCTCCCTTAAACTCATACTTATCTCCAGCTATAACTGTCACAGCCTTTAATATCTCATCTAAATTAGATGGATCTCCTATCCCAGAACTCTCAACAAAAAGATACTCAAAATCTTTTTCTGCCATATCTGCAAGTGCCTGTACAAAGTTTAATTTTAAACAAGAACAGAATATAGAGCCTCTATTTAGTTCCACCATCTGTATATCGTCATTTCTTAAAATTTCACCGTCTATACTTATCTTTCCAATTTCATTCTGTATAACGCCAATTTTTTTATTATCTAATCTCTTCAGCATTTCAAGAAGAAGAGTTGTTTTTCCCGAACCTAAAAATCCTGTAAGTAAATATAACTTAGTTTTCATAATCTCACCTCATACATTGATAATTATCGATATTTAAATTATACATTTTATATCGATATTCGTCAATATATAAAATACTTTCCCTCTTACATATACATTTAATACCTCTAAGCGTATTTCTATAGACGTTAAAAACTCTTTCGTTTATCATTAACTTAAAGATAAATAATCTTTATTGACTCAAAGATACATCTTTAATCTGATAATAGCTATTAATATCGAGGTGAATAAATTGAAAGTTACATTAAATCATATTGAAGAAGAAAAACAAGAAAATGCAATATTAAATTTACATAAATCTAATCAACACTCAGACGAAATTATCTCATACTTAGAAAAGGAAAATTTTAGAACAGAAAATATTGCCTGTACCGTAGATGGTAAACTTCACTATGTTCCTTTCTTTGAGATAATCTTTATCGAAAGTTCGTCAAATATACAGATTTTGCACACTCAAAATAATTCTTACAAATGCAGTAAAAGACTTTACGAACTTGAAAAGATACTTCCAACATATTTTTTAAGAATATCTAAGTCTAGTATTTTAAATTTGAGATGTGTTTCAGTATATAAACCTGCTGCAAGTGGGCTTATGAAAGCTGAACTAATAAACGGCCAAGAAGTGTATATCTCTAGAAATTATGTAAAGAAATTAAAAGAAGTTTTGACTGGAGGGAAATAATATGACAAGTAGTATAAATTTAATAAAACAAAATTACAAAGAATACTTTAAAAATTCGATAATACAAGGATCATTTTTAGGATTTGCTATATTCTCAGTTTATATGGTGTCCGTTTTTTTAACACACAATGAAAACACTCTAGCTTCACAAAATCTAGCACCTATTATCTTAATATCTTCTATTGTGTTGGGCTTTTTAACTATATTTTTTAGAGAATTAAATCAAGATTTAAGATCCACTTACCATGTATTAAATGGTATAACTGGAGTTTACTGGATTATGATGATATGTGTAGTAATATCTGTTGTATCTACTTTAATACCGTTTATATTTAAGCTATTTATAAATTCAGCCGTTTTAACAATTCTCGCTATGTGGCTTTTAGAGTATTTATACCTAAAAAACATATCAAATAGCTTAAACTCATCAATTTCTGCTAAGAAAAACAAAACTCTATACATAGAAATGGATAAGAGAATTGAAACAATGGAAGAATTTTTCGAGGAATTAAATAAATACTGCTCTCGGTTTAAAAATGTTGAGTACATATCTATGGATTTACCAGCTTTAATAAGAATAGACGGTGTCCTATACGAAGCCGATATAGTAGAATACTACAGTGTAGTTGGAACTCCGATAACAGCAATCTCAATAAAAACTGTATAATAAAAAAGTAAAGGGATAAGATTAATAGCTATTTTCTCGCTACTACTCTTATCCCTTATATTTTTATATGAAATTTAGCTCTATATTATAATCAAATTAATTATATTAATGATTTGTATAATTCTTTTATCTCTTCTACTGATGTTGGTCTTGGATTTCCTGGACAGCAAGCATCTGCAAATGCACTTTCACTTAAGAAATCTAAGTCTTCTTCTTTAACTATATCTTTTAAATCTGCTGGTATTCCAACTCTTTCACTTAAACCTTTAACTGCATCAACAGCTGCTTTACGGTATTCTTCAGGAGTCATGTTTTCAGTACCTTCAACACCCATAGCTTTTGCTATATCACGATATTTTTCTCCTGTGTATTCTGCATTGTATTCCATTACTGTTGGAAGTATTATCGCATTAGCAACACCATGAGGAGTATCGTATAAAGCACCTAGAGGATGAGCCATTGAATGAACTATTCCTAATCCAACATTAGAGAATCCCATACCAGCTATATACTGACCTAATGCCATACCTTCACGACCAGCTTCTTCATTATTGCAAGCTGCTTCTAGTGAATTTGCTATTATTTCTATAGCTTTTATGTGGAACATATCACTCATTTCCCAAGCACCTGGAGTTATATATCCTTCTATTGCATGAGTTAAAGCATCCATACCTGTTGCTGCTGTAAGTCCTTTTGGCATACTAGACATCATATCTGGGTCTACAAATGCTACTACTGGTATATCTTTAGGATCTACACAAACCATTTTACGGTCTTTGTTTTCATCAGTTATTACATAGTTTATTGTTACTTCTGCTGCTGTACCTGCAGTAGTTGGAACTGCGAATATTGGAACAGCTTTGTTAGTAGTTCCTGCAACACCTTCTAATGATACAACATCTTCAAAATCAGGGTTTGCTATTATTATACCTACAGCTTTAGCAGTATCTATACTACTTCCTCCACCTATAGCTATTATGTAGTCAGCTCCACTATTTTTATACGCTTCAACACCAGCTTTAACATTAGCTATTGTAGGGTTTGCTTTTATATCTGAATAAACTTCATATGCTAAGTTAGCTTCATCTAATAAATCTATAACTTTTGTAGACACATTGAATTTTAATAAATCAGGGTCAGTACATACAAAAGCTTTTTTAAATCCTCTTGCTTTTGTTTCTGTTACGATTTCTTTTATTGCTCCTTTTCCATGATAAGAAGTTTCATTTAATACTATACGATTTGCCATTTTTCATATCTCCTTTTTATTGATAATTTACTTATCTCTTGTAAATCTTTATTTACATTTTTATCTTTGTCTATATTATAACAATATAAAACATCTAAAAGGAAGTTACAAAAATAACAATCTGTCACTAAATTAAATTTAATTCCTCAAATAACAGTGATAATTTATATGGCATAGCAGCTATTAAATTATCTACAACTGTGCTAACTTCGGACTTACAGCCACCTAGCACCCATTCTGCTGTCATATACACAGATCCCTGGCAGTACATCTTTAATAAAAAGTCCATTTCGTCGCTTATTTTTTCGCCATTTTTAGATTCAATCATATTCTTATAAAAAGCATAAATTAACTCAAAATCGTGTTCACGCATATTATTTTGATTATCCATCTTAAAAGCCTTGTTAAATAATACACGTTCCTCTTTTATATAATCTAACTTTCTATTTAATGCATCGTTCAAACTTACACCTTTTCCCATGTGTTTAAAAGAATTTTCTAGTATTACATCTATTGACCAATTTATTAAATCTTCTTTATCCCTAAAGTGACGATAAAATGTCTGCCTAGATACCCCTGTTTCATTACATATATCACTGACACTTATATCACTTATTTTTTTCTTTGTTAAACATCTCTTTAAACCGTCGGAAAGATCTTCTTTCACATATTTCACTAGATTCCACCTCTGCCTTTTATCTTTAATTTTATAATAGGATAACTATATTTCTATTATAAACAATTACGGCAAGATTATAAATACTGATAATAGAATCCATGTTGTGTACAGTACCATATTAATTTTCCATGGCCTCTTCTCTGAATTCTAGTCTGAAGATTCCACTCTGGATATTGTTTGATTATCTCTATCTTATCTCCTTTTGCAAATGCAATAAATGATATATAGTGATCCTTTGTCATTGGATGTTCACTAGAAATATACCAATCATTTTCAATCTGTTCTACATTTAATTTTTCCGCTTCATCAGCTTTTTTAGGCTCTAAAGCTTCTAATTTTTTACCACAACAAGAAATCTCTGCATTTCCTGTACATACAGTTACATTCCCACAAATTGGGCAAACATAGTATTTTGAATTTTTCATATTACCTCCTATAAAGTCGTTTATTTCAATATTTCCTTTTAATATATTTTCAATATTAACACCTAATATTTTTGAAAGCTCTGTTAAAAAAGATATATCCGGACATCCAAGTCCTCTCTCCCATTTTGAAATAGTCTTGTCACTTATCATAAGTTTTTCTGCAAGTTCTTTTTGAGTCATACCTTTTTCTTTTCTACAATCTTTGATAACTTTTCCAATTTTTTCTGCATCCATATCTCTTCCTCCTACAAATATATTAATAGGAAAATAAACATAATTCAATAAACGCTCCGTAGAGTTTGAAAAACTCTTATTACTTTCTCTTCTAGCTATACAAATTTATTTATTTTTTTTAACTACTCTACTATAAATCCATCTGTGCTTATAGTTACAACCTGCCATGGAATAAATTTTCCACTGTTTTTCATCGCTGTAACAGCAGCTCTTTCTATTCCTTTGCAACAAGGAACTTCCATCTTAACTATTTTTACACTTTTTATATCGTTGTTCTTTATTATCTCAGTAAGTTTTTCTGAATAATCCCCCTCATCTAACTTAGGACATCCTATTAATGTAACATGCCCTTTGATAAAATCTTCGTGGAATTTTGCATAGGCATAAGCTGTACAATCAGCTGCTATAAGCAATTTTGCTCCATTAAAATACGGTGCATTTATTGGTGCTAATTTTATCTGTACTGGCCACTGAGATAAGCAACTAACTGCTTCTCTTAGCATCTCTTTTTTTACACCAAGCTCTATCTTATGTACGTTATTTTCTCTTTTTATTTCTCTACTCTGACTTCCAGGACATCCACAAGGTAATTTTTCTTTCTGTTTTTTCATCTCTTCCATTCTCTTTTTAACCGCTACCTCGTCGTATGCAGCTGCTTCTCTTTCTTCAAAACTTATCGCTCCCGTTGGGCAAACAGGTAGGCAATCACCTAAACCGTCACAATAATCATCTCTTAGAAGTTTAGCCTTTCCGTCAATCATTCCAATTGCTCCCTCATGACATGCATCTGCACAAAGTCCACATCCATTACATTTTTCTTCGTTTATATTTATTATTCTTCTTATCATACTTAATCCTCCAAATTTTTATACTATAATCTTTAATTTACTTGATTTTACATGTATATTATATTAAAATTTATTCAACAGTTATGTTGTTTTTACAACATTTTATAAATATTATATACTCTGAAAGGAATTAACCTTATGAATACAATAACTAACTCTGATATAAATGCTATAAAAAACTCAATTATCTTCAAAGATATAGATGAAAAAGATATTCTTCCTATGCTTGGATGTCTTTCTCCAACAAAAAAATCATATAAAAAAGGCTCTTATATATTAAATCAAGGAGAGTACATCGACTTTGTTTGCCTAATTATCTCTGGATCTGTAAGGATAGAAAACATAGATATTTGGGGAAATAGAAAAATAATGTCTGAACTGACTAAAAGCGATATATTTGCCGAGAGTTATGCCTGTGTTACCAACGAACCTCTTATGGTAGACGCTATAGCATCATCAGATTGTGAAATTCTAACTATGAATATGAATAAAGTTATGACTACATGTCCCTCATCTTGCAACTTCCATAATAAATTAATAAAAAATATGCTTTCTGTTTTTGCAATGAAAAATATCGCATTCACTAGAAAAATAGAGCATATCACTCAAAAGAATACTAGAGAAAAAGTACTCTCTTATCTAAATTACATGTCCTCAAAGTTTGGATCTAATTCTTTTGAAATTCCATTTAATCGTCAGCAACTTGCAGACTACTTATCTGTAGAAAGAAGTGCACTATCATCAGAATTATCTAAAATGCAAGCAGATGGATTAATATCGTATAAGAAAAATAAATTTACTTTGCATATAAAAAGAGAGCAGTAAAATTCTGCTCCCTTTTTATATCTATTTTATTAATTTTTCTATATCTTCTTCAACTGTTCCTATTCCTGCAATTCCAAAGTTTTCAACCAAGAACTTAGCAGTATTTTCTGATAAGAATGCTGGTAATGTTGGTCCTAAGTGTATATTTTTTACTCCAAGATATAGTAATGAAAGTAATACTATTACAGCCTTTTGTTCATACCAAGCTATATTATAAACTATTGGAAGTTCATTTATATCATCTAAACCAAATACTTCCTGCAGTTTCATAGCTATAACTGCTAAAGAATATGAATCGTTGCACTGACCTGCATCTAGCACTCTAGGTATTCCATCTATATCACCTAAGTTTAGCTTGTTGTATCTATACTTAGCACATCCAGCAGTTAAAATCACAGTATCTTTAGGTAGAGATTTTGCAAATTCTGTGTAATAGCTTCTTCCTTTCTGTCTTCCGTCACATCCTGCCATAACAACGAATTTTTTAATCGCTCCTGATTTAACCGCATCGACAATCTTATCTGCAAGTGCTATTACCTGATTATGTGCAAAACCACCAACTATTTCCCCAGTTTCTATTTCTTTTGGAGAATTACATCTTTTAGCATGTTCTATTATTTCACTAAAATCTTTTTCTTCTCCATATCCGCCTTCTATATGTTTACATCCTTCAAAACCTACTGCACCAGTTGTATATACTCTATCCTTATAACTTTCACTCGGTGGCACTAGACAATTTGTTGTAAGAAGTATTGGACCGTTAAATGATTCAAATTCTTCTTTCTGTTTCCACCAGGCATTTCCATAATTTCCAACAAAGTGATCATACTTTTTAAACTTTGGATAATAATTTGCTGGCAACATTTCTGAATGAGTATAAACATCTACTCCTGTTCCTTCAGTCTGTTTTAAAAGCTGCTCCATATCTTTTAAATCATGTCCAGATACTAATATCGCTGGATTATTTCTAACACCTATATTAACCTTTGTTATCTCAGGATTTCCGTAAGATGTAGTATTGGCATTGTCTAGAAGTGCCATTGAATCTACTCCAAACTTACCTGTTTCCATAGTTAAATCTATTAAATCCTGTAAAGTTAAGTTATCATCTGTTGTAGCTGTAAGTGCCTTCTGTAGAAATGCGTCTATTTCACTATTTTCAAAACCTAAAACACCTGCATGTTTTAAATACGCAGCCATACCTTTTAATCCGTATATTATAAGCTCTCTAAGGCTTCTAATATCTTCGTTTTCTGTATCTAAAACTCCGACATTCTCTGATTTTTCTCTTAGCTCAGCCTCATCTTTTGAGTAATAAACTGCATACTCTGAAAGTACACTTCTATCGTCTAATTTAGATATAAGTTCTTCTTTTATATCCATAATAGATTTAACCTTATTTAATATAACTTTGTCGTCAAAGTTTGCATTTGTTATCGTTGTAAATAACGCATCCCTTATAATTCTATTTACCTCTACATCAACTTCCTTATTTTCTTTTTTAAGATTTGTAGTAACCTCAGAAATTCCCTTTGTTGTATATATAAGTAAATCTTGAAGATTTGCAGTAGCTGCCTTCTTTCCACAAACTCCATTTATAGTACATCCTGAACATCCAGCAGTTTCTTGACACTGGAAGCAAAACATTTTATTCATAATCTATTCCTCCTCTGTATTGAATGTACTCTTATCTTACATCAATAAGGAAGTTAGTTATGTTGTTTTTACAACATTTTTGATTTTTATTATTTAATAATTCAATTTTGTAAGTACTGAGAATCCATAATCGTATTCTAAAACAGTAATTTTAGCGTTTTCTATTTTAAAGTTCCAATGATTTTCCAACTTCCCACAAAGCATATAAGAAAGTATATTTCTGATACTTCCACCATGTGCACAAATTATAGCTGTGCTATCGTCTTCCATATCTTCTAAAATATACTCTATAGCTCTTTTATTCTTTTCATATGCTTCAATTGCATTTTCTCCATTTGGATATCTATAATCAAAGCCTTCAGTACAAAGCTTATCGTACTCTTTTGGATATTCATTTCTTATCCATTCAAAAGTTTTTCCTTCAAAATCACCAAAATCTATTTCTCTAAGATCTTTAATTTTTATAATCTCTAAATTCTCTATATCGGCTATATCTTTAACTGTTTCTTCTGTTCTCTTGGAATTTGAAACATATACTTTTGAAAATTTCCAATTACCTTCTTGTTTTAATTTTTCTATTTTATTTTTTAGGTAATCTATTTCTAACTTACCTTTTTCACTTATATCCGTTTCCATGCTTCCACAAAGTAGTCCATTCTCGTTGGCTACAGTAGATGCGTGCCTAATAAAAACCAATCTCTTCATAGCTCACCTTTCATAACAACCCATCATTTTCATTTATTTTATTATAATAATACATTTAGCCAAATTTACAATAGTACTAATTTTCTAGATATAATAATAAAAAAAGCAAGTATAATAACTACTAGTTTGCAACACTTGGAGACACCAACCACTTTGTGGTTATAACTAGGCGTCGGAACTGTGGCGCAAACAGTAGTTATTATCTTGCTTTTACTTATCAATTTATATCTTTAGAAAAGAAGTACTGCTGTAAAATACACAACTAGTATAAATACAACTTCTGCTACTTCTATTCCGCATCCTAGTACATCGCCAGTTATTCCACCTATCTTCTTATTAGAACTTCTCTTAATTAGAAGCATTGCAATAGCTGCAACAACTATACCTATACATATACATCCCATAGGTGCATACATACCAGCTACACTCATTCCATTTATTATATATAAAAATCCTGCTGATAGAATTAAAGTGTATACTAAACCAACTATAATCATTGGCATTGTAGCTTTTCCAATAAATACATTTCCCATTCCGTTTTCTCTAGGGCTTTCAGTCTTTCTAGCAAGTAGAATGACAACTAATCTTGAAACCATTGGCATTATCGCTATCATATAAGACATTCCCCGGTTTAAGAATGTAACGATAACACCTATTTTTATAAGTATTGTAAACATAATTGTAAGTAGAGAGTTTGTTCCAAGTCTAGAATCTTTCATTATTTCTAACATTCTATCCTTATCTCTATTGCTGAAAAATGCATCTGCTGTATCTCCAAGCCCATCTATATGAAGTCCTCCTGTTAGGAACACCTCTGTAAATACAGCTATTATAGCTATTACAAGGGCATCACTTGGAAACATTATTCCAACTAGAAGACTTACAAGATAAGTTATTATCCCTATTATAAATCCAACTAGTGGAAAATAATACATACCTTTGTGGAATTCTTCATCGAATTCTCCACCAGTTTTAACAGGTATTCTGGTTAAGAACCCTAAAGTCCCTAAAAATCTTTTCATCTTTATCCCAACCTTTCAAATTTCGTTTGTGAATAAGTCTAACATCTCAACCTTTACTTTATCTTAACAGGGATTCCACTAATTACTAAATACACATCATCACTGTGCGATGCTACATATTGGTTAATTTTTCCTGCAGTATTTGCGTATATTCTGCTAAGTTTATTGGCTGGAACTACACCCATTCCAATTTCATTAGTTACAAATACAAAATATAGATTTGTACTTCGTATTTCTTCAATTAGCTTTTCAAACTGGTTGAATATATACTCATCCATCTTTTCTAATTCTTCATTTGAAAGATCTTGTGGATTCATATTATATTTGAACATTAAATTATTTACCATAAGCGTTATGCAATCAAGCATAACTGTATCACATTCTTTTGATACATTCTCTATTATCTTAAATACATCCTCGTAAATTTCGTAGGTTGTCCAATTAGATGGTCTTCTTTCTTTATGCAGTCTTACCTTTTCTTTCATCTCATCGTCAAATGGAATCGATGTAGCTATATATCCAGTTTTATCATTTCTTTCAATACATAAAGATTCTGCAAAAGCACTTTTGCCAGATTTTGCTCCACCTGTTACAAAAACTATATTACTCATCTAAATTTTCATCCCTACTTCCTCAAAAGTAGCCATATTGTTATATGCGTATACAGATGCATCTATAACATTGAAAGCTAATGCTGCTCCACTTCCTTCACCTAATCTCATATTCATATTTAATATAGGACTAAGTTTTAAAAGTTCAAGTGCTGCATCACTTCCTGGTTCATCTGATTTATGAGAAGCTATTAGATAATCTCTAGTTCCTGGGTTTATTTTATACGCTATAAGTGCAGCTGCGTAAGATATATACCCATCTATAACTACTGGTATTCTATTTGCAGCACATCCCATTATAACTCCAGTCATAGCCCCTATTTCAAATCCACCTATTTTTTCAAGCACTTCTATACCATCTGTAGGGTTAGGGTTATTAAGCTCTATAGCCTTTCCTATAACCTGTGCTTTATGTTTTATTTTATCAGCAGATAAACCTGATCCACTTCCTGTTATTTCTTCTGGAAGTTTTCCTGTCATTACAGAAATTATAGCTGTACTTGGAGTAGTATTTGCTATTCCCATCTCTCCAATTCCAATTATTCTATAATCTTTAACTATACACTCCTCAGCTATTTCTATACCTATTTCTATAGACTCTACAGCTTCTTCTCTAGTCATGGCTGGTCCTTTTGCCATATTAGATGTTCCTTTTCTAATCTTTCTATCTATTACCCCTTCAAGTGGCTCATCACAATTAATTCCAACATCTACAGCAACCATATCAGCGCCTGCATATCTAGAAAGCGCACCTACTCCGCATAGTCCTTTTGCAAAGTTAGGGAACTGTATCTTTGTAATTTCCTGTGAATTAGGCGCAACACCCTCTTCATATACACCGTGGTCTGCACCAAAAGCTATTATTGCTTTTTTAGGTATATCAAATTTTTCTGTTTCATATATACCTGCCATCTGTACACAAATGTCCTCAACCCTTCCTAGACTTCCTTTTGGATGAATAAGATTATTCCATCTATCCTGGGCTGCATCCATGCTCCTCTTGCTAAGAGGATAAATATTCCTTGAAATACTGCTCAGTAAATTCATTTTCTCCACCTCTAAAATAATTATTCTATATATTTTTATTAATAATATATCTTTATTGATATATACTTATTATACTCAATAAATCAAAGAACTGCCACGCATTAATATGCCGACAGTTCTTTTTTTATTTAGTAGCTATATACTTTTTTAAAAGCTCTAGTAACTCTTTCCTATCTACCTCAGAGCTATTTTTATTTTGTTTCTTTTTATAATCCTCGAAATACACAATCTTATTCTCAGACTCTTTCATAAGATCACTTCCCATTTCAACTTAGATTAATAATGTGGGATACTTTCTCATTATTTTTTCAGAATAAATCATTCTGCATCACATTTTATCCCTCTATAGTTGATATTCTATATATTTAAGAAATAACCTTCTATTTTCTCAATCATTTTAAAATTTATTTTTTATAATGATTTTTTTATTTTCCATTTTCTATGTAGTCAATAGCTCTCTGAAGCTGTTTTTCTGTATCTTTTTCTTCTATTGTAGGTTTTATGCCTTTTTTATGTATAGTTTTTCCGTCTGGAGTAAAGTACTGCTCAGTAGTTAATTTATATCCCGAACCATCTTTTAAACTTATAACAGACTGTACTATACCTTTTCCAAATGTTTTTGTTCCTACAGATATACCTGCTTTATTTCCTAATATTGCACCAGTTAAAATTTCTGCTGATGATGCAGTATTTTCATTAGTCAATAATACGATTGGTAAACCTAATTTTTTAGCATCAGATTTCTGAGTTTCTTTATTTCCATCTCTATCCTCAGTATATACTATAGTTCCTTCACCTATTAGAGTATCAGCAACTTCACAGCATTTATCAACTAATCCACCACCATTATCTCTTAAATCGATAATTAATGCTTTCATATGCTGCTTTTTAAGTTTATTTAATTCTTTATTGAAGTCTTCTGGAGTTTTTTCTACAAATGTAGATAATTCTATGTATCCTATTTTATTTTCAAGCATTTTTCCACTTACGCTTGGTTCAGAAACTTCTGCTCTTTTTATCTTAAATGTTTTTATCTTTCCATCTCTCTTAACAGATACATTCACATATGTATCCTTTTCACCCTTCATTATAGACACAGCTTTGTCTACAGTATCGTAAGTTACATTAAGGTCATCTACTTTATAAAGTATATCTCCTGCTCTTATTCCAGCTTTGTATGCAGGACCTGTTTCCCAAGCTTTAGCTATTGTTACAACTCCATTTTCTGGGTTAGATAGTATAGTTACACCTATACCTACAAAACTTCCTGTAGAAGAATCCATAACACTTTGCATTTCTTCTTCTGTAAAATATCCAGAATAAAGATCGCCAGTTCCCATAAATAAACCTTTCATAGCTCCATCTATAAGGTCTTGCTCCTTAACATCCTTGTAGTATGTTTTCTTTATCATCTCTTCCATAGCTATAAGTTTATTAAACTTTTGATATTTGTTATAATCACTCTTTGGAATTACAGCTACTAGCCCTAATCCAACTTCCCCAACAAGTGTAGCTGCTACTGTAATAATAACAGTTAAAATTACAGTTATTATAGTCTTTTTATTAAATTTAGACTTCACCCTTAACATCCCTTTCAATTAAATTTTCATATAATTTCTCTGCGTGTATAGTACTATTTTTTTACCAACTGCCACTATTATTGACAATATCGACGTTGTTATCTATATTATTTTTTAAGTAGATTTTTTATTAAATAGTCAATATACAATAAATTAATTTTACCATATATTATAGAATTTTTTATGAAATATTTTTATTTTAGAAAGGATGTGAATATTATTTCTTCTTTAGATTTAATTAATTCAATAAAAACTGCAAAAACAAAAAATTCTTTAAGAAAAGCTGTTCTATCTTTTAGAAATTCTCTAGATAAAAGCTCTGTTCTTTCAATGTCTGCTGATATTTTTAGACAATTTTTATCTATTGAAAAAATACAAACTTCTTCAAAATTTATGCTATATGTAGATTTTAGAAATGAGGTCGCAACAAGGGATATTATTTCTAAGCTTTTAGATTTAGGTAAGGAAGTATATCTTCCTGTTACTTTAAAGGAAGAAAAGAAACTTATCCCTAAAAGGATTTTTTCGTTGGATGATTTAGTTTCTGGAGCTTATGGAATTTTAGAGCCAAGCGCAGACGCCTCGACAATTGCTCCTTCTCTTTTGGATGTTGTCGTAGTTCCTGGCTCTGTATTTGATAAGACTGGATATAGGACTGGATATGGTGGAGGATATTATGATAGATTTTTAGAGAATATAGATGCAATAAGAGTTGGAGTGTGTTTTGATTTTCAACTTGTAGATGATGTTTTTCCAGAAAATCACGATAAAAGAATGGATTTTATAATAACTGAAAAAGAAGTTTTAGAATTCTAATAAAACAAAAGAGGTATTGTTGTTAAATTACAACAATACCTCTTTTGTTTTATTCTCTGTTATATCTTTCTTTTTTATTTTTCTTATCTTTATACATATTTTCATCCGCAACTTTGGCAAGTGATGCAATACTATTTCCATCTAAAGGATAATATGCAACACCCATCGAGAAATGTACACTTTCTTTTATAATGCCATTATCATATATAAACCCTTCTCCTCGTCTTTTCTTTATTTTATCCAATGTAGACTCAAGTTCCTTAATAGATACTGCTTCATAAACAAATGTAGCATATTCATCTCCACCAATTCTTGCACTAATATGTTTTAATTCTATATCATCCAATATTGATGCAATTTTTTTAATATACTCATCTCCTAAGTTATGACCATAAACATCGTTGATTTTCTTTAAGTTATCCGCATCTACAACAATTAACATAGAATATCCAAGCTTTATCTTTCTATCAAAAAGTTGTCTTACTCTTTCATGGAATCCTCTTCTATTATATAGGTTTGTTAGTATATCAATCTCACTCTTCTCTTTTAGTTCACTTATTTCACTCCACCATGATGATATATCTGTAATATAATAAGTAACACTTTGTTTATCTACATACTTATCTATACGTATATATGCCTTTACTCCATTTTTGTAGAATTCACAAATATTTTCATTTTCATCAACTATACTTGACTCTGCTTCAAATATTTTATTTTCTACAATATTCGCTAGTTCTTGAGAAGATAATTCTTCACTCTCGTTTATATTTAATATCTCCAATAAGTATCTATTTATAAATACCTTTTTATAGAATTTATTCCTTTCAAAAATTCCAACTGGTATATTTTTTTCATCCATAATGTATGATAGTTTATCCCAATTATATCGTATATTATCTAACATATGATTTATATAGGATAATAGTTCATCAAACTCAGATATCTCTGTATCTATGTCTAACCTTTCTATATTTCCTTCTTCTATCATTTTTAGATTTTTAGTAATCAAAGTCAAATTCTTTATTAGTTTTTTATTTACATACCATTTAATAATTCCAATAACACCTAAAGAAACAATTGATACATATATAAGTACTAAGAAAGTAGATTTTAAGATACTTCTTACAATATATCTTGATAAAATTGATCTTACAAGTACATAATCCTTATAATATGTAGTGTATATACAATATTGCTCATTTTGATATTTAAGATGCGACATATTTATAGATCCATCTTTTTTATCATCTGATTTTAATACAACACTAGCATCTCTACCTATGTTTCCTTTTTCACCTGTTGTAGATGCTATTATTTTTTTACTGTTTCTGTCAATTACATGTAAAAATGTACTTTTTTCCATAGGTAGCATTTTTATTGTATTCTGTAGACTTTTCTCATCCATAGTTTCCAAAATATGTCTAGGTTCAACACCTACTTGAACTATATTTTTTCCATCACTCATCCACGCTGCTGCATACTGCATTTTCTTTCCCTCCGCTGTATTCGGAGATATATCTTGGCAGAGTTTTAAATTTTTATCATATAACATAGGCTTAAAAAATCCCATTTGACTGCCTGAATTAAAAGAAAAACCATAGTATTCTGGATGGCTACCACCATAAATTTCACCTTTTTTATTAAAATAATGAATCTCATCTACGCCTAACATTCTAGCTAGTTCTTTTGTTTTATTAGTATCGAATAAGATATTAGGACTTTTTTCAACAAAATAGGCAACTGTATCCGCAGATTTTATACAACTTTTTTTAAAATCATCTTTTGAATATTTTAAACTATCCTCATTATTTTCAACCAGTTTTTCTAATCGTCTAAATACACCGACTGTATTTTCTTTCTGAGTTTTATGTAATGTAAATAACTGAAAATACATATTCATTGGTATAATTAGTATTAAAAATAATATAGTCATTAATCTAGTTATGTGAGGAAGAGTATTCTTTATACTTTTGCTATTTTTTTTATTTTTCAAGTTTCTTCACCTCACAGATTTTTAATTATACATACATTAAAGGAATAGTTACATTTCTACCCATACAATATTTACTTGAAGTTATAGGTCTTTTGTCTATCTCTTTTATTATATCTGCAATATATCCAAGCATAAATTTATCGTATTTAACTTCTAAAACAGTATAGTACTTATCCATAATAGGATATAAAGCTAGTTTTTCATCAAAAATATTAAAATTTATCTCTGTAGAAGAAATATTATAATCAAATGTAATTCTTATATGGTTTTCTTTTGCCATAAATGCTAGTCTGTCATACTCAATTACAGTTTTTGGTCTGTAACATCCCTCAGCCATTATTACATACATTTCTTTAGCAAATTCTTCATCATATTTTAATAAAATATGATACTCACCATTTATAAGCTTTATAGCATCTTCTTTTGTTATTTTTAAAGATCTTTTCTTTTGAAAAACATCTTGTTTTTGCTTAAGTTCTAGTTTTGCAAATTTATCATTTGGACTATATATCCTTATTCTCACCTTTTTTCTAAGTTCTTGTTCATTTATTTTTTCATAAAAATCTTTATTATAGGGAGTATCAAAATATAAAGACCTTACTTTATAACTGCCATTATTCGAAAAACTATCTCTTTTTAAAACACTATCAAATATATTTATATATTTTTCTCGTTCTTCTCCCTTTAAAATATATTTAATCTCTCTTCTTAACACCGAATCCATTTTTATTAAATCCCTTCTTTAATTCAAAAATGATTTTTCAAATGAATCTACATCTATAGCCTTTGAAAATACAAATCCCTGAACTAATCCACAATCTATTTCCTTTAAATATTCTAGCTGTTCTTCATTTTCTATACCTTCTGCAACTACATTTACACCTAATTCTTTACATATCTTGATAAATCCATTTATAACTGTCCTTGATCTTTCATTTTTTAAATCTTCAAAGAATCTTCTATCTAGCTTTATAGTATCTATATTTAGTTTCCCGAGAAATACTAATGATGAATATCCAAATCCAAAATCATCCAATGAACATAAGAATCCATTTTGGTGCATTTGTTTCATAACTGAATCTAGTAAACTAACCTTTTCATTGTCAATAGCTACAGATTCTAATATTTCGAATTCTATTAATTTATCTGGTATATCATACTTATTCTTTATTTCTATAAAATTATATAAGAAATCTAAATTCTTTATATGCTTTCTAGATAAATTTACAGATATAGGAATTATTTTCTCTCCTCTATCAATCCAATCTCTTATAATTTTACAAACTTCTTCAAAAACATATAAATCTAATTCTATTATCTTATCATTTCTTTCAAATAAATCTATAAATTCTCCTGGAGAAATAAATCCCTCTTCTGGATTAATCCATCTAACTAAAGCCTCCGCTCCTCTGCACTCATTATTAGTCAAATTTATTTTTGGTTGTAAATAAACTTTAAAGTCACCATTTTTCAAAGAATCTTCAAACATTGAGTTTAGTTTATTTTCTTTAGCTACCTTTGATACTAAAGTAAAGTAATTTATAAATTCTCCTGTTTTTTTATAATTAGAACATGAAAATCTTGCATAATTCATCATAACTCTTACATCTAGTTCTATATCTTCTACCAAAATAAACCCATATGCACATTGTAAATGATATTTTATACTCTTATCTTCATTAAAATCATTTATACTTTTTCCAATTTTTTTTAATCTATTTTTTATACTTTCTTCATCATTTTCTTTAATACAAATAAAAAAATTATCTATATCGCTTCTACATAAAAATTCATCTTCTTCTAAGTTTTCGTTTATCTTATCATGGATATATTTTAAAGTCTTATCTCCTTCTTCAAACCCAAAGCTACTGTTAATGAGTTTAAAGTTTATTATATTTAATAAAGCTATTGTATATGTTTCGGGAGGATTATTTTTTATAGCTTCTCCAGATTTTATTCTAAATACTATTGCACTATCTCCCTTGCTTATGTCATCTTGAAATACTATATTTTCTATATCTTCTTTTTCTGAACTTTCAATAATTCTTTTTATCATTTCTTCAATAGATGAATATTTTTCTTTAAAACTCATCTTCATCTGACCTCTTTTCATATTTATCATATATTTTATATCCATTTTTACAATTGTACTTAACATCATATAAAGCTGCATCTGCCTTTTCATATAAATCTTCAAATTTCTCATATCTATTTTCAACAATAGCCATACCTATAGATGCACTAATTTTTATCTTTATACCATTTTTTTCTACTACTCTATTTAATAATTTATTAAGCCTCTTAGCTATCGACTCTAAGTCTCTTTCACATTCTATATTTCGAAGATATGCTACAAACTCATCTCCAGCTAATCTTCCTACAATATCCTTTTTAGATAGATTATTTTTTATTATATTAGCAGTATCTATTAAAACTCTATCTCCTGTTCCATGCCCTAATAAATCATTTACCGTTTTTAAATTATCTAAATCAAATATTAAAAATACATCTTTACTAAAATCCGTTCTTTCTAATGATAAGTAGTAATTCATTTCTTGAACAAATCCCTCTCTATTAAAAATAGCTGTTAGATAGTCTGTTTTTGATTTCAAGTCCATTATACTCATTTCTTTTATATGATTTTTTATCTTTTCTTCTTTATCCATTTGTTCATTATAATTTTCAAAAATTCCAACTATATATTTTGTATTATCATTTTTACTTATTATAATAGTTTCTACTCTAATCCAATTGAACTCATCATATATTTTCATATTTATTATTTCAGATTTTATCTCTTTTGCATTTAATATTTTTTTATATACAGACTCATAATCTTTATACCCGTCTTCTTTTATTACTCCACTTTGTAATATATTGCATGGTTTTAATGTTTCTAAACTTACTTTATGAATATAATTTTTTCCTTTCTTGTTTTTTATATATAAAATCAATACTTTTTCTAATAAATCTACTTCAAAAGGAACATTGTTACTCCTATTCAATACTAAATTAAAAATATTATTTTGTATCGATAGCTGCTCGTCTTTTTGGGTAAGTATTTTTTTGGATTTTATTATATAATTTACTATAGTTGATATTAAAATAGTTAAAATAATTATTATTCCAAAAAGTAATTTTAATACCTCTTTCCACACTTCTCGAGTGTAATAGTTCATACTATACTCTGTTTGTATAGATAATATATACCAATTATTTATACCTATTGGTTTATAACTTACATATCTTCCTTCATTTCTATATTCAAAATAAAATTCCCCTTTTTTCCCATTTTTTATATTTTCCTGTATTTCATTTATTCCGTACTCATCATCAAATTCATATTTTTTAAGCTCATTCCAAAGATTGTTATCTTTTAAAAATATATTTTTATTATCTGATGAATATACATAATTTCCATCATTATCAATTATTTTGAACTGTTTCTCACTTTCCTTTGATGAAGATAATTTTGCAACTATATTTTTCAGATTATATTTTCCATATATGCAGTATTCATGTTTTCCATTAATCTCTATCGGAACAATAATCATAAGTTTTTCCTTATTATCTTCTGTATCTACAAAAATATCCGATATATATTCATTCTTTCTATATATATACTTATTTTGCCTATCTTGTCCTAAATCATTAAAATATTCCCCGTAAATAAATTTTTTTTCTTCTCTTTCAGATGTACATATCTTTCCATATGAATCTAAAATTCCTATTTCATCAAATACTGCACTATTTTTTATATTATTCAATGCTTCCGATATTTCTTCTGAATATATTTTACCCTGTTCATTTATAAACTTTTCAGCTCTCCATAGTATTTTTACACTTTCTTCTATTTCATTGTGAAGTATATTGATTATACTATCAGATTGTTCTTCTATTAAAATCATATTTTTAGCTCTAGTTATACTTGATATCTTCTGATAGAAAGACATAAGCATAACCACCAGCGCAGCTATTGATATCATAACAGCTATTAATACACCCGTCTTTTCTATACTTTTTTTTGACTCACTACTTTTCATTTTCACCACATTTAATTCCTTATAAATTTTTATATTCCTTAATTATCATAATTTATTTTGTATCTTTTAATTTTTCCCCAATTTGTTTTATTTCCTCTATAGAATAATAATGAAATCATTCTTTCCCATGCCATAACAAATCTAAATATTATGTTTTCTGGTATACAAAGCAATATCGCCTTTAATATATCTCTTTTTCTAACTGGTTTTTCCCCAAGATAATTTCTTGCTATATAAGATATAACCGTTAATAGTGAACAAAACAGTGCGTAAGTTAAATAGAAAATAATCATAAATCTTAAGTTTATAAGTTCAAATATATATGTAAGTAATGTTACAAATAATCCAAATACTTCTATAAACGGAGACAATAATTCGTATAATAAAAAATATATATAGCTAGGATTTGATATCATTCTTTTATGTCCCATAAGGCTTTGAAATAATCCTATATACCATCTTTTTCGTTGTTTTAATAAATCTATAAATCTCTCAGGAGCTTGTGTCCAACAAACGGCTTCATACGCATATTTTATTTTATATGGTATTTTATTACTTTTAAAATATGAATGTAGTTTTACTATAAGCTCCATATCTTCTCCCATAGAATTTTTCTTATATCCACCCACAGCAATCACCGCATCTTTTTTAAATAATCCAAATGCACCAGAAATTATCATATTTGCATTCCATTTATCCAATAATATCTTTGATGCTAAAAATGATCTTTCATACTCTAATACTTGAAGTGCAGGAACTATTTTTTTAGGCATTCTCTGCTCTACAAGTTCTCCATCTTTAAATTCACTGTCATTACATATTCTTATAACACTACCAACAGCTACAGTATCTCTATCCTCAAGAATAGGAACTGCTAACTTTGATAGTGAATCTTTTTCTAATATTGAATCAGCATCCATACATACAAAATATGGATATTTAGATACATTTATACCAGTATTTATAGCATCAGCTTTTCCACCATTTTCCTTATCTACCAATATAATAGGTATATTATTTAATCCGTTTCCTTCATAAATACCATTTATATTCCGACATTTTAGTAATTTTCTAATTGGTCTATCTACATTTTTTAAATTAAATCTATCAATTATAACTTTAGCTGTATCATCTTTAGAACCATCATTTACTACAATTATTTCAAATATTTTATAGTTTAATTTTTCTAAAGACCTTATTGTTTCAATTATAGTTATTTCTTCATTATATGCAGGTACTATTATACTAACTGGTACATAATAATCATGTTTTATTATATTGTGTAATTTTTTTCTTTTTATATTTTCAAATAGCTCATTTCCACCAGCTACCACAGATGCAAATAAAAATGTAGAGTATCCCATCAGGTAAAATACAAATAATATTTCTGTATAATATAGGATAGTTTTTACTGTTTCTATATCAAAATACATTGTCAAAAACTCTTTTATAGCTTCAAACACCCTATATCACCACCTTTTCAGATACTCTTTTTTCTTTTTCTTCTTGTTCAAATTTTATAATTATTTTTTTTATATATTCTGACGTTTCTTTATCATCTTTATACTCATAAAGTAATTCTTCATTTGCAAATTTATCATGCTTTTCCATTATTTTAAATATTTCTTCTCTATCTATATGATGATTATGTACATATTTTATAGCTGCATTTCTTACATACCAGTTTCTATCCGTTATATTTTCTTTTATATTTTCATAGGCTATTGCATCATCATCATATCTGCTTAATATCTGTATAGATAACATCTTATCTATCCAATATGGATTATCTCTTTTCAGTAAATTCAAACAATATTCCCTCGCAGATTCATTCTTATTACTTATAAAATATCTCATTGAAGAATATCTTACTTCTGAGTATATGTTATTTTCTTTATATAGATTAGCCAAGCAAAGATCTTCTATATTCAGTTTCTTCATTCTACAAAAATCTACCAATGATTCTTTTAGCTCATCATTATATAGATGAAAGTTTCTTTTTATAGATTCTACTAAATCATCTCTATTTCCGGTATATTTCATCATCCCGTCCACTAATAGTTTTTTATGATAAAATATTTCAGATTTATTCACCTTATTTAATGCCATTTCTAAAAGTTCTAAGTCAGAAATTTTATATATTAGTTCCATAGTATTTATGAATGTATATACAGATTTACATTCTAAAAAATCGACTATTTTCCCCTTTTCAGTTCTTGTAAATTTTCTATTATCATAATCAAGTAAAGAAAGTGCATAAGGATAATATGCTTTTTCCATTTCTACTTTATTCTTGTATATTTCTTTTTTCTCAAAAATAATCTCTCTTAATTCTTCTATAGCTTTTTTCGGAATAGATTTATTTGTTTCTAATAACTCTATAATTACCATTAGGTTTTTAGTTTTTTCAATTTCTTTTGAAATATATTTTTTAAATGCTCTATTAAATCCATTATTTTCGCTATATTTTTTTAGTTCACTAATTAATTTTTCTTCTATATCTCTATTTTTAGAAAGTAATTTTTCTTTTTTTATGTTTTTTATCATTAAAAATCCTATATTGAATAGAAATAGCATTATGCATATAAATATGTAAATACTCAATAAAATTCTCATATTGCACCTCCTTTTCAATATTATTTATACTTTCTTAGTTTGCTTCTTCCTTATTCCAATATTCTTTAAGTATATAGTATGATTCTTTTAATCTTTCATGGTATGTTACCTTTTTGCCCCAACCCTCTAGTTTCATTGGAGCTAGTTCTATTTTTTCTCCACTTTTTCCTACTCCTACATACATTTGGTCTATTTTTAATGGCTCTACTCCATAATGTTCATAGTAATCATCGTGTATTTCCATTTCAGATGGATTGTAGAAATTTAAAAGCTGCCAAGGTATTCTTATTTCTATAAAGTCTTTCCCATAGCAAAAATCTGATAAATTATTGAAATCTTTTAATTTTGGATTTCCATTTCCGTAAAGTAAATTTCCTACTTCTTCACTTTTATATAAAGAATAGTATTTCGTTTTTGTTCTATCCCTATTTATAAATTCTTCTTCGCTTATTATTTTTTTATCAAAATAATATTTTTTTTCTGATAATAATCCTTCTACATTTACAAACTTATTGCTATCTTTTGCAGGTCTATTTAAAAATTGATTATATTTATACTTTATAATATCTCCATAAATAGCCTCTATTGTATTAAATCTTTCTTGTACTAGTAATTTTGAATTATTTTCTCCTTGTAAACAAATCACAAAGTCAGAACATTTATTTGTGCATATATCAAAATTAGAAATATAATCACTTCCACTTTTAGGAGTTAAATCTATTGGTACAAATAAATTCTCTTTTCTAGGATTTTTACCTTTAATATCTATCATATAATAAATATACTTTTCATCATATTTTATAGATAAATTGTATTCATCACTCTTATAAACTATATCCTCTTTATTCCACTCAGTTTTTTTACCATCATTATAAATTTTTTTATTTTTATCTCCTGGATCAAATGATAATAATCCAAATGATTGTTCGTTTGTTTGATAGTCACTCCAATATATATTTTTTTCTATATCTATTGTAGTGACTGTATTCCAGGAATTTTCACTCCAATCATCTTGCCAGTTATTTAGTACACATCCACAAGATCCCATTTCTAATATATCTTTATACATGGAAATAATAGCCTCTCCCTGTGCTTTTTCTGTTAATCTACCATAGTCTCTAGCAAGGTTTCTATTCCGTTCATATGCTGCAACTCCTCTACTACTTGGTACCCCGTACTCTGATATCACCACCGGTTTTTTATGAAAATCATTTATTCGTTTTATATACTCTTTATATAAATTTTTATTTTTATTATCGTAATAATCTAACGAGTATGGATATATATCATAAGATATATATACATCAGATTTATAATTATCATTCTCTTGTATTTTTTCAATATTTATTCCTATAAATTTTTCAAAAAATGCTTTTATATTTTCTGGATAATCCAATGGATCTGTACTCGGATATACTGTAAACGATAAATTTCTTTGTGTTGAATATCTTTCTGTTTCATAATTTATTAATTTATCACCTATAGTTGCTAAAAATACTTCAAATCTACTAGCATCCTTTGTATATAAATATTTTCCATTATATTGCTCATACTCAACATTTCTATTATTCGTATACTCTACTATATCTTGTCCCCAATCAGCATATATAGAATATGAATACACCCATTTGGATATATCAAACTTATATTTTTCAACATAAAAATCTAAAATTTTTCCATTCTTCAAATTCCCATGTACTGCATTTATAGTTTTTTTATATGAATCCTCTATACTTTTTTCAAGTTTTTCATCAAAAGCATCTATATTTTTCATATATACATCTTCATCCACAAAAATCCCTTGTATAATATAAATTTCTTTGTTCAAATGTAATCTATTATATTCATAAATAGCTTCATAAAATTCTGGTGGTTGTAATTCATCCAAACTTATCATATTTATACCAAGTTCTGAAATTTTTTTTATCCAATCCATATACTTTTCTTTAGTTATTAAATTTTTAGAATCTTTACTATACCCAGGAATAAATTTAGATAATTTTATTCCTCTTATATTGCATTCTTTATTATTTTTAAAAAACAACTTTCCATTATTTGCATATGAAATAACTTCTAAAGTTTTATTTGTCTTAGGTATATAAACATCTCCTCTGTACATTACTAAATAATCATAAGTTAAATACATGGAAAATATTACACTTACTAAAATTATAAATTTTTTCATTTTTATCAACCTACTACTTATTTTTTGACCTATGTGAATAGTATCTAAGATATTCTATATTTTTATCTAAAAATTTAGTTCTTTCTCTAATTTTTGTTTTTAAATAATCTACATTACTTTTGTATGTATTTTTATTATTCTTAGACTCCTCAATTATAAAGTTTTTGTTCATAATGCTTGGCCATCTTTTATAATTTCTATCTATTGCAGGACCAAGATATTCTATTGTATCATCAATATATTTTTCTAAATACTCATCACTCAGTACAGTTCTTCTTAAATTTTTATATCTATTTATTACTTTTTCTGTAAAATATTCGTCCTTTAAAATATATTTATACCACCATCTATCATTTAATATAAACTTATTATTATAGTCATTATAAGAGAAATTACCAAATGAATTATTATAATCCCATATAGCAAATTTTAATTTTTCATTTTTAGCATCTGAATATAAATATGTTGATTTATTTAGAGCATCTAAATTCATAGTAAATTCATTAAAAATAAAATAATCTACAAAAGAATTTATATCTATATATTTACTGTAGCCCTCGTCCTTGTCTAACAAAGACTTTGATGCAATTGTTCTTTCAATAGTATAATATTTTTCCTCTATGTAATCCTTTTGTTCTTTGGTCATTGATTTTGATGGATATTTTATACTTACTCTATTATTAAAATCACTTTCTCTTCTATATGTATCAAAAAAGAATGACTTCATATTTTTATTTTCTTCTCTAGATATATTATGTATATTTAGTATAAAAGATGTTTTTTTTGAGCTTGGGTCCGATTTCGTTATATTTATTCTTCCAGTTTTATTATAATTTATTTCTTCTATTAGCAAGTATAAACCTTCATATCTTCCATTTATAAATAATTCACAAAATCTTACTTCTGGTGAATGTAAATTAAATATTTCGCTGGCTAAATTATAGCAAATATAATTTCTTACAAGTGTTTTATCCATGCAAGGTCCATTAAGAACCCATACACTATCAGAAACCATATTATCTATTCCTATATCAACATTATCAGTATAATTTTTATTCATAAATTTTATAGAATAACTTTTTTTTATAAATTTTCTAGAAGAATCCCCTCTAATTCTAAATTTTATATTTGTTTTAAACTTATACACATCATTTTTTCTATTTTCACATTCTTCATTTTGTATATATTCAAAAGTTGCATTTACTGTATCGTAATTTTTTATTTCTTCATATATTCCATCTTCTTTATTTACATAATTTTTATAGTATTCTTTTTTTTCATCTTTATTTAATTTTTTATATTTATATGCTTCTGGTATTTTATCATTCGTTTCAATTTTTATTATCGGCAAATGTGTAGCAAACTTATCTGTAGTAACAACATCCTCTGGCCTAACTTTTGCCTCAAGATGCTGATGATACCTCTTCTCTTTTAAATCAACATTAGAAAATATAACGCCTAAAAATATCGTGATAACAATCGTACATATTGCTATAATTCTATATTTCATAATACTTCACCCCAAAATACCTATTAAGATATCTCATCGCTCTGTAAAACTATATTTACATAATCTATATCTCCCAAATCATACAATCTATCTATTATATGCTTTGGTTTTCTATCCTCTTCTCTTGATATTAGATCCTCTTCTTTATCACTCTTATCTAAATTTCTTTTACTAAGTTCGTATATAAATTCAATACTATCTTCAGTGCTATTATTTACCTTTAATTGTGGAGCATCTTTAAAATATCCGAAAACTACTCTTCTTATATCTTCAGTTTTATCTCTTCTTCCTCTTATAACTAATAGTATTCTATTATTGTTCTTAACACTACCAAATAGAAGTAGTACAATAAATACAGCGATACTACCTATTGTTGCAACTAAAAAATCTCCTACTCCAGCACATATTCCAACAATTATAGTCCAAAATATATAAACAGTATCCCTACTATCTTTAACAGATGTCCTAAAACGTATAATTGATAATGCTCCAACCATACCAAGTGATAGAGCTACATTATTACCGATTACAATCATAACTGTAGCTGTTAATACTGTCAGTATTACTAATGTTACATTAAATTTTTTACTATAAACATTTCCATAATGAGATATATAATATGATATAAATATTACAATCCCTAAGATTACTGAAAAACCCACTCTCATAATTATATCTGTTAATAATAATTCTCCAGATTGAGATGATATTATATCTAAAATTTGCTCTCTCATACTCCCTCCATTTATTTTTATTAAGTCAATTTATTTCACTATTATTTTATCATTATCATAAATTTAACATAAAATTCATAGACACTTCAGAATTATATCAAAGTTTCACATTTTTTTCAAATTCACTCAATATCTATATTTTAATACCTATATTAAATGCACTTTTATTCAATTTATATTTTATTTTTATATTCTTTAACTCAAAATTTTAATTTTTAACATATTCAAAACAAAAAATTACTCCAACACAATATTTATTAAATATTGTGTTGGAGTAATTTAAAATATTCTATCAATCTTTAATTATATTAAAAATGATTTTTCAAAAGACTCTACATCTATTGGCTTAGAAAATATAAATCCTTGAACAAGTTCACAATTTACCTTTCTTAAATAATCTAGTTGCTCTTTACTTTCTATACCTTCTGCAACTACCTTTGTATTTATTCTTTCACATACATTTATAAATGACTCGATAACATTTTTAGATCTTTCATCTTCAAAATCTCTAAAGAATTTTCTATCTAATTTAATAGTGTCCACTCTTAATTCACTAAGAACTGAAAGTAATGAATATCCAGATCCGAAGTCATCCAAAGAACATAAAAATCCATTTTGATGAATTTTATCCAATATAGAAATAAGTATATTTATTTTTTCATCATCAAGTGCAACAGACTCTAATATTTCAAACTCAATTAGACCATCTGGAACACTATACTTATTCTTTATATCAACAAACTTATCTATAAAAACAGTATTTTTTAAATGCTTCCTAGATAAATTTACAGATATTGGAACTACATTTTTATCATTATCTATCCACGATTTTATTATTTTACAAACTTCTTCAAAAACATAGAAGTCTAATTCTATTATTTTATCATTTTCTTCAAATAAACCTATAAATTCACCTGGAGAAATCATTCCTTCTTCAGGATGAATCCATCTAACTAGTGCTTCTGCTCCCTGACACCTATTGTTTTTTATGTTCATTTTGGGTTGCAAGTAAACCTTGAATTCTCCATTTTTTAGAGAGTTTTCAAACATATAGTTTAATCTATTTTCTCTAGATAGCTCTTCCACTATTTTGGAGTAATTTTTAAATTCTCTTGTTTTTTTATAATTAGAACAAGAGAATCTAGCATAATTCATAATAGTTCTATGATCCATGCTTGTATCTTCTACTAACGCAAGTCCAAATGCAAATTGAACACTATATTTACTGCTATATTCCCATTCACATTTATTTATATCTATCTCAATTTCTTTTAATCTTCTTTTTATTATTTCTTCATCATTTTCTTTCATACATATAAAGAAATTATCTATTTCACTTCTACATAAAAATTCACCTTTATTTAGATGCTTTTCTATCTCATAGTATATATTTTTTAAAATTTTATCTCCTTCTAAAAATCCAAAGTTGTTATTTATTAATTTAAAATTTCTTACATTTAATAATGCAACGGTATATGTATTCGGTGAGTTATTTTTCACAGCCTCGTCCATCTTTATATAGAATGCAGCTCTAGAATCTCCTCCTGTAACTTCATCTACTAAAAGCATTTTTTCAATTCCTTCTCTATGCTTATCCACCCGCATTTTTATAGCATATACAAGTGATATTAACGTTAATGATGAAATTGCAAAAAGAGTGTATGTTGTTCCCTTATGTTTTTTTATATCTTTTTTTAATGATTTATTGTATCTTTTTAGTTCATTTAGTTCTTCTACTTTTTCAACACCAATCTGTTTACTTTCTTCCCTTATAAACTCATCTGATTTTTCATAGCTTAAATCTATATATTCTAATACTTTATTTTCAGATATCTTATCTACTAATAGTATTGATACTAAAAAAATAGAAAAGACTATTACTAATATAACTACCAAGCACTGTATTAACTTTATTTCTTTGCTTTTTTCTATCAATGAATTTTTCTTTTTTGAAATCACTGTATTTACCCTCTTTTCATATATATACTCACTATATATACTATACCCAATATTATTTATTATTAATTCCTATTTTTATTATTTTTACAATATAATCCTATATTTTTCGCTCATATTACATAATTGTATTATATCAAAGAAATAGTAATACTCAATTATTCTACTTTTTATAGTAAATACAAAAAGAACCTTTAGTATACTAAAGGTTCTTTTTTAACTATTTATCTCCGTAAAGAGATTTTATTATATCGTATCTACAAATAATTCCCTTAATCTTTCCATCATCATCTACAACTGGAACTCTATTTATAGACTTCTTAATCATAACATTTGCCACATCGTCAAACTTATCATCTTCATGAACAGTAACTATATCTTCTGTCATAAGATCTTCTACTTTATATGCAGCAATTCTCTTTAAATCTTTTTCAAGATTTTTCATATCGTCAAGGAATATTAATCCCTGTAGGAAATTTATTACCCGAGGTGGTTCTATGTATTTTTCCTTTTTAAGTATGTCTGTCTCAGAAATTATGCCTATAACTTTATTATCTTCATCGACAACTGGAAGTCCACCTATCTTATCCTGAATAAGCATTTTTGCTACATCAGATACTGTATCGTCTTTTTTTACTGTTTTAACATCAACTGTCATTATTTCTTTCGCTTTTAAATCATTCATCATACCTCTTCACTCCTTGTTATAGCCATAGCATTCGCAACAGCATATTCTCTGCAATGTGATAGTGATACTTTTATTTCACAGATATTATTATCTGAACAGAGCTTTTTAAAATTTCCATGTGCGATTACATAGGGTCTGCCTTTTTTATCCCTCAGCACTTCTATATCATTGAAGTTAAATCCTCTTATACCTGTACCAACTGCCTTACTTATCGCTTCTTTCGCTGAAAATGTAGCAGCTACACTTTCCCGCTTCATTCCCCTACTTTCAAAGTATTCTATTTCATTATCAGTAAAAATTCTTCTTAAAAATCTATCACTTTCAAGACTCTTCTTTATTCTGCTTATTTCTATTATATCTGTCCCTATTCCAAATATTTCCATATTAATCCTACTTTTTGATTTTCAAATTTTTTAATATATAATTATTTCTATAATATAATTATACTACAAATTTTTCGTATATCCTTTTATTTTTTTAATATTATAAATTTTTTAAATAAATATTTGATATAAACAAAAAGATGCTAAATATTTAATTCAGCATCTTTTTATAATTATTATTCCCATGACATTTCAGGTTGATTAATATCTACATATCCAATTAAAACCTCACAATCAAATACCTCTTTTAAAAGTTTTGAAAGTTCATTTCTTGCATCAATTACCCTATCTTTATTTATATCTGTAAATCCGTCTATAGGGAAGAATATGTATGATGAAGATTCTTTTATTTTTCCATATTCACTCTGTCTCCAAGTCCAGCGACGAGTTCTTACTTTATTTCCAGTAGCATAAACCACCTCTCCAATATCTAACATCTCTGGTTCAGTTTCTCCAAATGGTACAAACTTATCTCCTTTTTCTGACATACGGACACTTATATCATTTATGTCTATATCTAAATCGTGTGCTCCCATAGGAAGCATATACTTTAATGAAACAGCATTCCCTATATCTACAATTGGATTAATTTTAGGTATTCCTTTACCTTTAGCAATACGAGTAAATAGAGATTCTATTGAACACATAAATTTATTTGGATTTATTCCTATTAAACGAAAAGCTTCTCTGTAAGGTACAATATGCTCGTCTTCTTTTACTTTTTTGCCAGAAAAATATTCTTCAACTTTCTCTATATTTTCTTCTAGCATAGTATTTATCTCTGGATAAGTTTTTCTATTATCTATTCCCTTTGCTACCACCACTCCAAAGCATACAGTTGGCATTTTTTCAAATATTTCTTTCTCAACAGTAAATTTCATTTTAAACCTCCTATTATTTACAAATAACAGGAATTCTAATTTCAGATACAAATTTATCTACATCATTAGTAATTCCATAGTCAATCATAGTAATCTCTCTTGAAAAACCACAAATTTCTAATTTGTGCTCATTTATATATCTCATTAGCTTTTTATATTGTTCACCAGCTTCTGTATGACTTCCCCTAAAATGTATACTAACACATAATGTTTCTGGTAAAGTTATTGTTTCACCTTCAAATTGATCTTCGTCATCTAATACAAGAAAAACATAATCGTACTTATTAAAATTACCCTCTAATAAATTTTCTTTGTCTATTCCTACACCTACCTTTCCTGGAAATACAACCGCTTCTGGTTGTGATTTTTCTAAATTTCTAATAGGTTCTTCCATGTCTAAAAATCCATTTATTTTCAAAGAAACTTTTAACCAAGCTATTTTACATGGAGAAACTTTAATCAGTTCAATAGTGCCGAGTATTGTTTCTTGTGCATTTTTTATTTGTCTTAGTCTATTATCAATCTTATGTTCTATACGATTTAGTTCATTTTGTTTTTCAATTACTATTTTCTTTTGATGCTCTAATTTCTTTTGAATTAATTCTACATCCTTATTTTTCAAAAAGTCTATAATCTCAGGCAATGGCATATCTAAAACACGAAGATATCGAATAGTATTTAGAATTTCAAATTGTCGAAAGCCATAATATCTATACCCTGTTGTTTTATCAATATATTCAGGCTTTAATAACCCTAATGATTCATAATGTCTCAAACTACTGACACTCAATTGAAACATTTTAGCAACATCACCTATTTGAAAGAGTTCTTTTTTATCCATTCAACACCTCCTAAAATATTTTTAGTTTATTGATTATTAATTTCTATTTTTATTATACATAATAAACTCTACAATAGTTATAGAGTCAATAGTATATTTTTCAAAAAATAAAAAACAGGACATCCCTCTTACTAGATGTCCTGCTTTCATAATTTTATCTTTTATAATTTTATAAGGTTGGTTAACTTTTATGATATTGGCGATATCATTTTACTACATTACTTTTAATTTAAATTATTTACACTTCTTTTTGGAATTTATCTTTTTCTAAATTACTACTAAATCAATCACTAACTATTTATTATTTTACTAGTCTACTTGTTCCTAGTCTGTCTGCTCCAGCTTTTATAAATTCTTCTGCATCTTCAAAAGATTTTATTCCACCTGCAGCTTTTATTTTTAAATCAGCTCCACAGTATTTTTTCATTAATTTTATATCTTCTATTGTAGCTCCTCCAGTTGAGAAACCAGTAGATGTTTTTATATATTCTGCATCTGATTTTGTAACTACTTCACACATTTTTATTTTTTCTTCTTCTGTTAGAAGGCAAGTTTCTATTATTACTTTTAATAATTTTCCATGACAAGCTGCTTTTATTTCATTTATTTCTTTTAGCACTTCGTCATATTTTCCTTCTTTAACTAGACCTATGTTTATTACCATGTCTATTTCATCAGCACCGTTTTTAACAGCATCTTCAGTTTCGAATACTTTTACAGCTGTAGTCATATTTCCATTAGGGAACCCTATTACTGTACATATAGGTAATTTACCTTCTGTATATTCTTTTGCTGCTTTTACAAAGTATGGAGGTATGCATACAGAAGCTGCATTTTTATCCATTCCCTGATCACATAATAATTTTATTTGTTCCCATGTTGATGTCTGTTTTAATAAAGTGTGGTCTACCATGTTTATTATTTTGCTCTGTTCCATTGTTTTTCTCCTTTTTTATTTTCTTTAGATTTTCCTCTAACCTCTAAAGATTTTCTAATACTGAGTATCCTATAGTATTTTCAGGCATTTCTACATCAAAGTTATCTGCTATAGTTGCACCTATTACAGCAAATGTACTTGCATCTTCCATTTTTCCACCATTTTCGAACGCTGGTGAATATGCTATAAATGGAACTCTTTCTCTTGTATGGTCAGTACCTTTAAATGTAGGGTCATTACCATGGTCTGCTGTTACTATAAGTAAATCCTCTTCATTTAGATGATTTAAAAGTTCTCCTAACTTTTCATCAAATCTTTCTATCTCTTCACTATATCCTTTTGGATTTCTTCTATGTCCCCATAATGCATCAAAATCAACTAGATTTACAAAGCAAAGCCCATTAAAATCTCTATTCGCTATTTCTATAGTCTGTTCCATTCCCTGAACAGATGATTTTGAACGATTTGACTCAGTTATTCCTTCTCCATCAAATATATCATTTATTTTACCAACAGATATTACATCATATCCGTTGTCTTTTAACTGATTTAAAACTGTTTTTCCAAATGGTTTTAGCGCATAGTCATGTCTATTAGAAGTTCTTTTAAATTCTCCTTTTTTCATACCTATATATGGTCTAGCTATTACTCTTCCAACTTTCCATTCATCTTTTAATGTAAGTTCTCTAGCTATTTCACAGTATTTATAAAGATTTTCAAGTCCCATTGTTTCTTCATTACCACATATCTGTAATACAGAGTCTGCTGAAGTGTATACAATTAGGTGACCTTTTTCTATTTCTTCTTCTCCTAATTCTTCTATTATCGCTGTTCCACTTGCACTTTTGTTACCAATTATTTTTCTACCACATCTTTTTTCAAGCTCTTCTATAAGTTCATCTGGAAATCCTGTTTCTGTAAATGTCTTAAATGGTTTTTCAACATTTAATCCCATCATTTCCCAATGTCCTGTCATAGTGTCTTTTCCTACACTTTTTTCATTTAGAGCCATGTATTTTCCAATTGGATTTTCTACAGGAGCTAGTCCTTTTAATTCTTTAAGATTGGCTATACCAAGTTTATGAAGATTAGGCATATTTGTTCCTTCATTTTCAACTATATGACCTAAAGTATCTGCTCCACTATCTCCATATTTAGCTGCATCTGCCATTTCTCCTATTCCAAGTGAATCTACTACAACGACAAATATACGTTTATATTTACTCATTTTACATTCACCCCTTTTATATTTATTGCTTTTATAATTTTGTTTACTACTATTATAGTTTATTTTTCATCCAATTAGAATAGCATTATAAATCCTACTGTCATTGCACTTAGTAAACTTACTGCAACCCCACCTATCATAGCTCTGAAAACTAATCTAGCTAGTGTGCTTTTTTTCTCTGGGCAAAGTATACCTATACCAGATACACATATACCTAAGCTTGAGAAGTTAGCAAATCCACAAAGTGATATTGTAGCCATTATAGCAGTTCTTGGATCCATACTAGATATTATTTTACCTAACTGTTCAAATGCTACGAATTCGTTTATTACAAGTTTGCTTCCTAAAAGATTTCCTTCCATTAGTATTTCTGATGGATCTAATCCCATAAGTGCTCCAAATGGTGCAAATACATAAGAGAAAATCTGTTCAAGACTTATTCCAAATACACCTAAACCTTTATTTATTAATGCAACTAATGCAACCATTGCTATTAGAGAAGCTCCCATTGATAATGCCATCTGCATACCTGTTACTGCACCTTCAGAAACAGCTTCTATTACGTTTGCATTGTTACCTTTGTTATCCATTTTTATATCCCCAACTTCGTGAACTTCTTCTGTCTGAGGGAATATTATTTTTGAAACCATTATACTTCCTATTGGAACTAGTGCACTCGCTATTAATAGATATTCCATTGGAATTCCAAGCGCTGTATATCCACCTAATATTGAAACTGACATACTTCCCATTCCAGATACTAGTACGACCATGATTTCACTGTCTGTCATTTTATTCAAATACTTACTTATTAATATTGGACTGTCTGTCTGACCTAAGAACATATTGGCAACTGCTACGAAACTTTCAACTTCTGAGCTTCCCATTATCCAACCAACTGCTTTTCCTATCCATTTAACTACAAAGTTAAGTACACCTATATAGTAAAGTAAACTTACAAGCGCTGATAAGAACACTATGTTTCCTAGTACCTGGACAGCAAATATCATACCTGTTGGTGCTGAACTATCTGCTAGTGAACCAAATACGAAAGATAATCCATTTGAACCACAGTTTATAACTCCTGTTACAGCGTCAGATATTTTTGAAACTACCATTCTACCTGCTGGAACTTTTACAAGTATTAAAGCTATTATAAACTGAGCTATCATACCTTTTAAAAGCATTTTGAATGATACGTCTTTTCTTTTCCAAGATATTAACCAAAGTATTCCTAGTACTACTACGATTCCCAGTAAATTTAATATTGCTTTCATCCGTTTGTTCTCCTCTATTTACTGAAAATCAGCCTATTTATTGTTTTCTCTATCTTCTTTTATTAATATACGAAGTGCTTCTACTCCAACTTTTATAGCACTTTCTGTATCGTGTACTATTGGGTTTTCTAATCCAGCTGCGTTTCTTTCCTGGTTTCCTACAACTAAGAAGTTAGATCCACAACGAACACCTAAATGGCTTGCTGCTATAAATAATGCAGCTGATTCCATTTCTGAAGCTTTACATCCTAATCTTTTCCAAGCTTCCCATTTATTTAAAAGTTCATAACTAACTGGCATTCTTTCTGGTTCATGCTGTCCGTAGAATGCATCTTTACACTGAACAACTCCTGCATGATATGTATATCCTAATTTTTTAGCTGCTGCAACTAAAGCATTAGTTACTTCTAAGTCAGCAACTGCTGGGAATTCTATTGGAGCGTATTCTCTTGAAGTACCTTCCATTCTTATAGCACCTGTAGCTACTACTATATCTCCACCTTTTACATCTATATCTATTCCACCGCAAGTACCAACTCTTACAAATGTATCCGCACCACAAAGTCTAAGTTCTTCCATTGCTATTGATGCTGATGGACCACCTATACCTGTTGATGTAACACTTACTTTTTCTCCATCAAGGTATCCTGTATATGTAACATATTCTCTACTATCAGCAACTAGTACTGCGTTATCGAAATGTTTTGCTATTTTTTCACATCTTTTAGGATCTCCTGGAAGTATAACGTAACGTCCAACATCTCCTGGTCTTATCTGTAAATGATACTGTAATCCAACTTCTCCTGAATAATTCTGCATAATTGTTCTCTCCTTTTTCATTATGAATTTTATTTTTTAATTTATTATTTGTAATTATTTCTTTCTTAGAGTTATTTTTATTCTTCATCAATTATTTGTATAATTATTTGTCTTTTTATATAACTCTCTGTCTTTAGTTGTATAATATCACATACTTGTCTAGTCTGCAATACGTTTTCTGTATTTTTTTAGCAATTTTTTATTAAAATATAACCTTTTCCTCACATTTTTATGCGTATTTTATACTTTTTTCGGTATTTTACAATTAGACAAGTTGTCTACTTGTCTAATTTTTATAATACATTTCTATTCTTACTATTTCTCATAACTTTCTTATCTATTGACAATACAGAGTTTGAAACTTATAATACAACTTGTATAATCTAATGGATAGGGGGAGGAAAATGATACCAGAGATTTCATCTGAAAAACAAAAAAAATTAAAACATGTCAAAGTTTACGATCAATTATTTAAAAAAATACAGGACGGTGTTTATCCTCCAGGATCAAAACTTCCATCAGAGCCAAATCTAGCTGAACAGATGGGCGTTAGTAGGATGACACTTAGAAGAGCTCTTGCACTCTTACAAGAGGACGGACTTATTTCTAATATTCAGGGTAAGGGAAATTATATCAAAGAGCTTCACCCTATAAGCAAGAATTTTGGAATGGAAAAGCTTCAGCATCCTTTCTATGCTTGTTACAATGATGAGATAGATGATTTAGAAGTAGAATTTAGAATAGAGCCTGCAACCGATGCAATATCAAAGAACTTAAAAAGAAAAACTGCCGCAGTTGTTATATCTGATAGATGGTATAAATTTGATTGTGTAACTAAAGGCTATTCTCTTAGTTTTATCCCTATAGAAACTATTTCTGAGTACGATGTAGATTTAAATGATATAAATAACCTAAAAGATTTTATGGAGGATAGGATTTATTCTATTGCTTCTAAAAGCAGTTGTGAACTTAGTTTTACTACTACAGGTAACTTTACAGCTATAAAATACGAACTTTCACACGATGAAATGTTCATACTTATACTAGAAACACTTTATAACAGCAATGGAAATGTAATAATTTCCACTAAACACTACATCCCACTTACAATGTTTAGAATGCATTTAAACGTAATAAATAAATTAAGTGAATAAAAAAAAGAGCTAAATTTCCTCTTTTAGTAAATACTTTTTTAGAGGATAATTGAGCTCTTTTTCGTTTTTTTATATTTATTTTTTAATATTCTACGTCAATTAAATCAATTTCTTTATCATTTATTTTTTCTAATAATAATTTTGTACCACTACTTATTATATGTAATACAAGTACTATCGCTATCCCAATAAATAAACCTACAAATCTATTTACCATAGCAGTTTCTGCATTAAATATTATCAGTGATGCATTTATTGATGATATGAAGTTTATAAACTGTTTATACTTGTATTTATCTATAAAGAACCCAACATATCCAAGTATCATTACTAGGACAGCTGCATACTCGACAGGGAATATATATCCAAATACTATTGAGAAGAAGAATATTCCACACACTGTTGCTGTAGTTCTGTATTTTATTCTATCTACCATATCACTTGTATCTATCTGAGTTAAAGACATTACAACTATACTAATCCATAATGGTTTTGCAGAATTCATAAGTGCAGCTATAAGTATAGCTAATGAAACTCCAATCGCCATTCTTGCAGATACATCTATATATTTCATACCTTCTTTTATCTGCTCTTTTAATATTCTTCCCTCTTTTCCATAACCTCTTTTTTTCCACTCAATATATGTAACTACAACAGTTATAACTGTTGCTATTAACATACCAAGCATTCTTTTAGGGAATAGGTCTATAGTTACTGGAACAGATTGACAGAATAAAAGAGGTAATAAAAATACCATATTCATTCTGTATGGTGCTGGTTCTGTTGTAACTATCATCGTTATAAATATATATATAATATTAAGTGGTAATGCAAGCCATGGAGAGATTACTCCAATTTGAGCAACTATACCAGATCCTAAAAATAGTATAGCTATCATAATAAGCATATCGTAAAGCTTTATACCTGTATTCATCTTAGGGAACATCATTATTCCAACATATATTGCAACTCCAGGTAGTGTATTTTCTTCACCAAAAATAGCCATATATGCCATTATAAATCCCATCATCGCTAAAAATCTAAATGTATTATGTTTAATTTTTTCTATAAATTTACTATTTTTATTACTTTTTTTCTTCAATCAAACAACCCCCTTTTTTGACACAATAAATATAATAACATATAATTCTTAACTTTTCATTAAAAATATTTATATATTTTATATTCTAATGTTCTGTAAATTTTATTATTCAAAGGAGATTTATTTTACTTTTTATAATGAGCTATTTCTTATTTTATATTTATACATAAAAAAACTGTCACACAAATGTGTGACAGTTTTAATTATATAAACTTTAAATTTTTCAATCTCAATTATAACCCGAAGATTATTTTTCTCCTGCTGTAAGCATTGCTTCAAGTTTTTTATCGAATACAAGAAGTAATACAGCTGATACTATTAGTATAACTGGTATAGCTATGAATACCTGCATCATACCCATTGATTCCATTATACCCTGAACGTATCCTGAAGCTTTAGAAGCGAAGAATGTTGCTATTGTCCAAACACCCATTAATACTGTTAAGTATTTAGCTGGAGCATGTTTAGAAACCATTGAGTTTCCTAGTGGAGAGAAGCACATTTCACCTATAGTCTGGAATACTGTGAATCCTATTAACCATACAACTGAAGCTTTAGCTGTTTCTGGAGCACCAACTCCTCTTGTGAATTCTGCACCTATCATGAATACGAATGCTACACCTAGGAATATGAATCCTAAAGAAACTTTCTGGATCATAGTTAAGTCACCCTGAGGTCTCTTAGATAATTTAGTCCATATAGCAGCCATAACAGGTCCAAGTAATATACAAAGTAATCCGTTAAGAGTAGTTTCTATCCATACTGGTGGTACTGGGAAGCTACCAACGTTCATGTTTACATAAGTGTTCATGTAAAGAAGAACTGAAGTAGATGCCTGATAGTAAGCTGTCCAGAATATTATTGTGAATGCAGATATAACAACTATTGCTATAACTCTTTTCTTTTCATCTGAAGTTAAAGCTCTGTTAGCTTCTTCATCAGAAACAACTTTCTGTCCTTCATCACCGTGACCAAGCATTTTCTGTGGTAATTTACCAGCATCTCCTAATACTTTCCATCCAAGAACAAATACAACTGTAGCTACTAACATCATTACTCCTGATAAACCGAAACATTTCTGGAATCCCTGAACTAAGTTTCCGTCTACAGTTGTAGCAAATGTATTAGCACATAAGTATCCTAATATTAATGATCCAAAGAATGAACCAACATTTACGAATGAATATAATATAGAGAACGCAGAGTCTTTCTGAGCATTATCTGTATATAATTCCCCAACTATTGCGTTTAACTGGTTTTTGAATAAACCTGTTCCTATTGAAACTACTGCGATTAATGCATGTACGTGCATAACAGATGTTGCGAAGTATCCTATGAACCATCCACCTGCCATTATAAGAGCACCTATAACAACACAGTATCTAGCTCCTAACCATCTGTCTGATATTACCCCACCTATAACTGGTGCTAGGTAAGTGAATGCCATTAAGTTAGCCCCGATTACTGCAGCATCTGCAGCATCTAATCCAAGACCACCTTCAACAACGGCTGTAGCTAAGAATAATAATAATAGCGATTTTGATCCGTAGTAAGCGAATCTTTCACAAGTGAATACTAATCCACAAGCGTATAACCCTTTAGGGTGTTTTACTGAATCATTTCCCATTTCTGAAATCCTCCTATATTTATTTTGTAAAAGCGTTTGCTTTCTTTGTTAATAACGACATCTAGGTATATATTTTTTCTATGAGTCGCTACTTTTTTATTATATAACATTGCATATCCAATAATCAAGTTTTTTGTTATCTTTTTGTTACTTTTTTCTGACTTTTTTTAAAGTAATCAATATTAAAAAACTATTATATTTAGATTTATTTCCATTTTCCAAACTTAATTTTTAAAATTGTTTAAAATCGTTTTCATAGTTAAAAAAATAAAAACCGGTATTAAAATATTCATTTTTTAAACGAATTTTTAATACCGGTTTATTTTATTCTAATCTACATTTTTAGCCATTTTTGTAAGAATTACTACATTTTCATATTCAGAACTTATAAATCCACCTGTAGAAAATACTAGCTCAGTAGATTTTTCTGATTTTATTTTTATATTTCCTTCAATTATTTCAGCCGAAAATGGACGTCTATTTTTTAAAATCTGTCTTTCTCCTCCAGTTGTTTTTACTATAACAGAATCAATATCTCCGTCATAGAAAGTTTTGTTTGGAGTAATTATTTTTAAATGTAATGAATTTTCCATTATTCCACCTGCCTTCACTGACTAGATTTTACTATGCATTCTGCACTCTAGCAGTTACATCATCTATTGTTCCAGCAAATAAGAATGCTGATTCAGGAACATCGTCGTGTTTTCCATCTAATATTTCTCTGAATCCTCTAACTGTTTCTTTTATTGGAACATATTTACCTTCTTTTCCAGTAAACTGTTCAGCAACAGCAAACGGCTGAGAAAGGAATTTCTGTATCTTTCTAGCTCTTGCAACAGTTAATTTATCTTCATCTGATAATTCATCCATACCTAATATCGCTATTATATCTTGAAGTTCTCTATATCTCTGAAGTATAGACTGAACTTCTCTAGCTGTTTTGTAATGTTCTTCTCCAACTATTTTAGGATCTAGTACTCTAGATGTTGATTCAAGTGGATCAACTGCAGGATATATACCCTGAGAAGATATCTGTCTTGAAAGAACTGTCTTAGCATCTAGATGTGAGAATGTTGTAGCTGGAGCCGGGTCAGTAAGGTCATCGGCTGGCACGTATACTGCCTGAACTGATGTTATAGAACCATCTTTTGTAGATGTTATTCTTTCCTGTAGGGCACCCATTTCTGTAGCTAGTGTTGGCTGGTAACCAACTGCTGAAGGCATACGTCCTAGAAGCGCTGAAACTTCTGAACCTGCCTGAGTAAATCTAAATATATTATCTATGAATAAAAGCACATCCTGATGTTCTTCATCTCTGAAATGTTCTGCCATTGTAAGCCCAGTTAATGCAACTCTCATTCTGGCTCCAGGCGGCTCATTCATCTGACCAAATACCATCGCAGTTTTTTCTATAACTCCTGATTCAGTCATTTCCTGGTATAAGTCGTTACCTTCTCTTGTTCTTTCTCCAACACCTGAGAATACTGATATACCACCGTGCTGCTTAGCTATATTGTTTATAAGCTCCTGTATTAGTACTGTTTTACCAACACCAGCACCACCAAATAGACCTATTTTACCACCTTTTAGATATGGAGCTAAAAGGTCTACTACTTTTATTCCTGTTTCAAGTATTTCTGCATGTGTTTCTAATTCGTCGAAATCTGGAGACTGTCTGTGTATAGGCATTCTTTTTACACCTTCAAGTTCCCCTTTTCTATCAACTGCATTTCCTAATACGTTGAATACTCTTCCTAAAGTTTCTTTACCTACTGGCACACTTATTGGAGCACCTGTATCTATAGCTGTTGCTCCTCTTACCATACCATCTGTAGCATTCATAGATATACATCTAGCAATATCATCACCGATGTGCTGTGTAACCTCTGCTACAACTTTATGGCCATCTTTCATTTCTATTTCAATTGCATTAAATAGGTTTGGAAGTTCTCTACCGCTATTAAACTTAACGTCTATAACGGCACCTATTATCTGCACTACTTTACCTTTATTTGCCATCTGATTATGACCTCCTTATTTAAGAGCCTCTGCTCCACCGGCTATTTCTGTTATTTCCCGTGTTATAGATGACTGTCTTGCTCTATTGTACTCTACTTCTAGTTTGTTTAGCATTTCATCTGCACTTTCTGTTGCTGACTGCATTGCATTTCTTCTAGAAGCTTGTTCAGATGCAAAGGACTCTCTAATTCCATTGTACACCTGAGATGCTGTATATTCTGAAATTAATCTTTTGAAAATAACTTCTGCAGAAGGAAGATACTGTCTTCTTGGCTCTACCTTCTTAGGATTTTTTCTTTTTTCTCTTTCATCTAATTTTTTCTCATCCTGTTTAAGCATTTCAAGTTCTACTGGGAATAGTCTTTTTTCTCTTACTGTCTGTATAAGAGCTGATCTAAATTTTGTATATATAAAATATATCTCGTCAATTTCTTTATCTTCGTATAATTGTATAAGATTTTGAGTTATCTCATGCATCTCATCAAATGCACAGTGTTCTGCGTTTTCTATTTTAAACGGTATTTCAAATCCTTTTTTAGTAAAGTACTCGCAAGCCTTTTTACCAACTGGAATAACCATATCCTTTTCTGGATTCCGCAGTTCCATTACAGATTTGAAGATATTTACATTGTATCCACCAGCAAGACCTCTATCTCCTGCAACAGCTATAAAACATCTTCTTTTAACTTCTCTTTTTTCGACAAATTCTTTACAAGATGATTTTACATCTGCACCAGTTCTAATCATCATATCGTATAATTCATACGCATATGGTTTTGATCTTTCTGCTTTTTCTCTAGCTTTCATCAATTTAGAAGAAGAAACAAGGTTCATCGCACTAGTTATCTGTCTAGTACTTTCTATACTTGCCTTTCTTCTCTTTATCTCTTTAGTTCCGACTCCTGCCATTTATCTCACCTCTTTTTTAAAGTTTTCTACTAATTCAGTGAGTTCTTTTCCGTAGTCTTCTCCATTAAGAATTTTTTCGTATATACTTGGTTTATTTTTTCTTATATAGAAACATAATTCTTTTTCAAAATTATGTATTTCATTTATCTCTACGTTGTCAAATAATCCATTAAGTACAGAGTAAACTGTCACTACCTGTTCTTCAACTGGTAATGGGTTGTGTTCATCCTGTTTTAGTATTTCTACTATTCTTTCACCCTGTTCTAGTCTAGCCTTAGTATCTGCATCTAAGTCTGAACCGAACTGAGAGAACGCAGCTAACTCTCTATACTGAGAATAAGCTAGTTTTAATTCTGATGCTAATTTCTTCATAGATTTTATCTGGGCTGCCCCACCAACTCTCGAAACTGATATACCAGGGTCAACCGCTGGTCTTATTCCTGAGTGGAATAATTCAGGCTGAAGATATATCTGTCCATCTGTTATAGATATTACGTTTGTTGGTATGTATGAAGAAACGTCACCTTCCTGAGTTTCTATGACTGGTATTGCAGTCATTGATCCTCCACCAAGTTCATCTGAAAGTTTTGCAGATCTTTCAAGAAGTCTTGAATGAAGATAGAATACATCCCCAGGATAAGCTTCACGTCCTGGTGGTCTTCTTAATAATAAAGACATTTCTCTGTAAGCAACCGCGTGTTTACTTAAATCATCGTATATTATTAAGACATCTTTTCCCTGATACATGAATTCTTCACCCATTGCAGTACCTGCATATGGTGCTAAGTACTGAAGTGGAGCTGATTCTGATGCTGTAGCAGATACTACTATTGTATAGTCCATTGCCCCGTAATCTCTTAGTGAGCTAACTAACTGCGCAACAGTAGATTTTTTCTGTCCTATAGCAACATATATGCAGATTATATCTTTACCTTTCTGGTTAAGTATTGTATCAGTAAGTATAGATGTTTTACCTGTCTGTTTATCACCTATTACAAGTTCCCTCTGTCCTTTACCTATTGGAACCATTGCATCTATTGCCTTTATACCAGTCTGAAGAGGCTGATATACAGATCTTCTATCCATTATTCCTGGAGCCTCTGCTTCTATAGGTCTTGTTTTATCAGTTTTTATACTTCCTCTTCCATCTATTGGGTTACCTAGAGGATCCACAACTCTACCTATTAGAGCATCTCCTACTGGAACTTCAACTATTTTTCCAGTTCTTTTAACTATGTCATCTTCTTTTATTCCCTCTTCATCTCCAAGAAGAACTGCCCCGACAGTTTCTTTCTCTAGATTTAGAGCCATCCCATATACTTCACCTGGGAATTCAAGAAGTTCGCCAGCCATTACATCATCAAGTCCGTAAATACTCGCTATATTGTCACCTACGTTGAATATTTTTCCTGTATCAGATAGCTCGACTCTGTTATCGTAGTCTTTTATCTGCCGTCTGATTATCGAACTTATTTCTTCAGGATTTAAACCCATATTCTCACCGCCGTTTCCTTATATCATTTTAGACAGTTCTTTTTTAAGTCCGTTTATTCTACTTCTTACAGTACCGTCTATTTCTTTATTTCCAATCTTTATAAAGACTCCTCCCATTAAGGACTTGTCTATTTTATTTTCTAATTTTACAACTCTACTAAATTTCTTAGACATCTTAGTTTCTAGCTCTTTTATCTCTTTATCAGATAATGGAACTACACTGTAGACTGTACCTTTTTCTAGAGTTTTCTTATCATTTACTAATTTAACAAATCTGTGGTATACATCATCTATATATCTAATTTTTTTTCTATCTATTAAAACCTTTAAGAAATTTATAAGGTATATATCAGTTGTATCAGAAAAGATTTTTTCGAGAATAGCCTTTTTATCGTCGGCTAATATAAAAGGTGTTTTTAATACATCCGAAAGATCCTTATTTTCTTTGATAGTTTTTACAACCTCTGAAAACTGGGCTAAAACCTCGTCTGTAGTTTCAGTTTCCTCAGCTACATCAAACATAGCTTTTGCGTATATTGGAGCTGATTCATCTATCATACTACGTCTCCTGTTCTATCTATAAATTCGTCTATCAGTTCTTTATGTTTATCCTTGTCTATTTCTTTTTCTATAATTTTAGATGCTGCAAGGATAACAAGATCTGACATCTCGTCCTTCATATCGTTCATAGCCCGGATTCTTTCTTCCTCTATTTCTCGTTTTGCTCTTTCCTTTATCATCTCAGCATCTTTCTTGGCATCGTCTTTAATCATATATGATTTTTCTTTTGCCGCTTCCACTGCTGAATTTATTATATTTCTTCCTTCTTCTTCTGCTTTTCCAACTTTTTCTTCGTATTCTTTCTTGAAAGCTTCCCCTTCTGCTTTTATCTTTTTACCTTCCTGTATATCCATAGCTATATCTTCTTCTCTAGCTTTGATAACAGCCATAACTGGTTTAAATAATAGATGTTTAAGTATAAGGAAGATTACAACCGCATTGGCTAGCTGGAAAAAGTACTCATATGTTAATGTAATTAACGGTTTTAATTCCATGCTTTATACCTCCCAATCTGTGAAAATAAACTCACAGTTAATAACGCTCTTTTAGCTTATATCCAAGGGTTAACGAATATAAGAATTATCGCTATTATAAGTCCGTATATTGCTGTAGATTCTGCTATGGCAGCCCCAACTATAAATGAAGACATTACTTCACTTTTTGCTTCTGGCTGGTTACCAACTGCTTCTGCTAGTTTACCTGCTGCGTAACCCTGTCCTACACCTGCTCCTACACCTGTAAATACTGCTAATCCTGCTCCTATTGCTGATCCTGCAACTGCTATTGCTGTAGCCATATCCATAATAATTTCCTCCTTTGGCCTCTTGCCATTTAATATTTTTTTAATTTAATTTATTTTAATTTTTACTATATTTTTACTTTACACACTCTAATTTATAAACTTAGCATCGTTTCTAATTTATAAAATACTAAGCATTTTTTAATTTTTTCTTTTCTAATTTTCTAGCTTCTCTTTTCTTTAATAGACTAATGTCTACTGAGTTGCTTATAAATACCATTGTAAGCATTATAAATATAAATGCCTGTATAGAACCTGCAAATATATCAAAGTATAAATGAAGTGGTACCGGAATTAAAAACTGTGCAAAAGGTATTTTAACTCCAGGAATCAATTCTGAAATATACGCCATAAGCTTATAGAATAGCATCATTATAAGCGTACCACCCATTATATTACCAAATGGACGGAAACTTAATGAAATAGGTCTAGCTATTTCTCCAACTAAGTTTATTGGTAATAGTACCGGTGTCGGTTCAATCATGTCTTTGAACACTGCGCCACCATTAAATCTAATAGATACTGAATATATAAGTATTACTGTTATTGTAGATAATGCTAATGTAGTATCTAAATCGACTGTAGGCGACCTCAAACCGATTAACGGAACTAGGTTCGAACACAAGAAGAATAAGAATAAACTCCCTATATAAGGAACTATATTTGGTATTCTTTCTACCAATTCTTTCCCCATTGTTGTCTCGACTAAGTTATAAAGTTTGAGAACAGCATATTCGAGGAATACCTGAACTTTACTCTCTGGTACCTTCTTTAAATTTCTTGTTAGAAGATACGATGCTATAGCAAGACCTGCTATTATAATCCAACTTACTATAACTGTTTCGCTGAGCCTAAATCCATTAATATTTACCAACCATCTCGCCTGTGTATTCATCTAGCTATGCCTCCTTTCTCGTAAAAATAGCTGATATCTTCTGCAACATTAAGACTATCTGTGTACTTAAAAGTCCAAGCGCTGCAGTAAACATACTAACTGAATCCAACTTTGCCCCTATAAATAAGATAACGGCATATATTGCGAACCTAAAGAAATATCCTCCCGCAAATTTTAATTGGACTACAGTCTTCCCTGCTTGATTCACCAAACTCTCCGTTGATGATACAAGCATACAAAAGTTAAATATTGAGGCTGCACTTCCTATTATTAGGCCAAGAACAGCCGCACTATCTAACTTTAAAACGCTACCTATAAGAGTCTCTCTGTCTATAGATATCTTTGAACAAACCATTAAAGCTATAATAACAACTATATCAAAAATTATGATTCCCTTTATCACTGCTTTAACCTGATTTTTCAACATATTATCCATCAGATCACATCCCCTTTTTGAAATTATTTTTTCATCCATATTACTCAATTATACCCTATTAACAGGATAAGTAACATAGTGTATTATTTATTTTTATGTATTTGTTTAAAATAATAAATTATTTTTTTATTTATTTTTAATTTAAACTATTGATTTTTTACAATAAAGCTATATTTCTTAATCATCTTAATATCTGAATAATTAGAAAGATGCATGATTTTCACCTTTGTATTTTGTATATTTTTAAAAACTAACTCATTATAAAATATTTTTTTAAAGTTATCAACCTTATTTTTATCTTTTAACAAAATTTCAATTTAAATTCGTCTTGCTCTAAATTTCTTCACATAAAATCTTTCAGTGCTAGTTATTCCAACGCTTGTAAAAAACAATTTCCTGAATTTCGACTTCAAAAAAGGGATATTGATAATATTTTCTTATAGTAAAATAATAAAAAAAAATAACCCGAAAAACTATTTTTAATAATTCTTCGGGTTTGTTTTTATAATTCCTCAGGATATTTTATCATTTCAACTCCAGCTTCATCTAATAACTGTGTTGAAAGGTCGTCTGGATAATCTCCCTTGTATATTATTTTTTTTATTCCTGCGTTTATACACATTTTTGCACATAGAACACAAGGTCTAGTAGTTACGTATAGTGTTGCATCTTTTATACTAACACCATTATAAGCAGCCTGTATTATTGCATTTTGTTCTGCATGTAGTGCTCTACAAAGTTCATGTCTTTCTCCAGAAGGTATCTGCATCTGTTCTCTCTTACATCCTATATTCTGACAATGTTCTAAGTTTTTAGGAGCTCCGTTGTATCCTGTAGTAAGTATCTGTTTGTCTTTTACAATTATCGCACCAACCTGTCTTCTTATACAAGTCGATCTCTTTTTCACTACCTCGGCAATTTCCATAAAATATTCGTCCCATGAAGGTCTCATTTTAAATCACTCCTTTTTAAGCAATTATTATATATACATAATGAAACTTTATATTTTAATTATGCAATTTTTATTCAAAAATATTTATAAAAAAACTGCCTCTTTATACAAGATTATAAAAAGGCAGTAGTTATCTCTAAATCAAAATGGATTTATTTTGTGTATTTTTTTTCTATATCCATTAACATATCTACTCTAGTCTGATGTCTTCCACCTTCGAATTCTGTATCAAGGTATGCATCTACTATGTCAAGTGCTAGTCCTGGTCCAACTACTCTTCCACCCATCGCAAGCATGTTTGCATTGTTATGAGCTTTAGTCATTCTAGCTGAGAAAGTATCACTTACAACAGCACATCTTATTCCAGGAACTTTGTTAGCTGCTAAAGATATACCTATTCCTGTTCCGCATACTAATATTCCGCAGTCAGCTTCTCCGTTAGCAACTTTAAGAGCTGCAGCTTCTCCATATTCTGGGTAGTTTACTGAATCTGTTGCATTGTTAGTTCCAAGATCCATTACTTCTATCCCTCTTTTTTCAAGGTGAGCTATTATAGCCATTTTTAAATCGTATCCACCGTGGTCACAAGCTAATGCTATTTTCATTTTAAAATCCTCCATCTCGCTTTAATTTTTACGTTTTATGTCCATTTATGAACATTTCTATTATATTATAACATTAATCTATTTTATAGTACATTATAAACTAGCTAAATAGTATATATTATAATCTTTAATTCGCGTCTATTATTCTATAAGCAGCAGATTTTAGAAGTCTATTCATTATCGCCTGACCAACTCCACGACTTTCAAAGCATACTGAATAGACTATATCCATTTTTGCTTCATCCATTTTTATAAGGGCATCAAAAAGATTTGCTGCTACTTCATTGTAATCTTTACCTAAGTCTACAACATAATCACATTCAAATTTATCCACGTCTTTACTCATACACATTATTCCTGTTTTTTTATTTTCTGCATGATTTTTTCTAGATAATTCATTCATTTTTGTAATTACATTATTTTCTCCACCTTTTACTATATATACCTGTGCATTAGGTGAGTAGTGTTTATACTTCATACCAGGAGCTTTTGCTTTTATATTATCCTCTTTTTTACTTAAAGATGGATCTATACTAACTTCTCCAAGTACCTCTTCTAACATTTCTTTTGTAATACTTCCCGGTCTAAGTATCATAGGCTTATCATCGCTAAAATCTACAACTGTAGACTCTAGTCCAAAATCACAATCTCCGCCCATAATTATTCCAGATACTCTTCCACTCATCTCTTTAACAACGTGTTCTGCCTTTGTTGGAGATGGTCTTCCAGATATATTTGCTGATGGAGCTGCTATCTGAGTTTTTGACTCTCTTATAAGTGCATTGGCAATTTTATTTGAAGGCATTCTAATTGCTACTGTTGAAAGCCCTCCACTAGTAACATTTGGAACAATTTCCTTCTTTTTTAGTATTATAGTAAGTGGTCCTGGCCAAAAGTTTTCCATAGCTTTTTTAGCCTTTTCACCAACTTCAAGCGCTATTTTATCTACTTCTTCTATATCAGCTATATGGACTATTAGTGGATTATCACTAGGACGACCTTTTGCTAAGTAGATTTTCTTAGCTGCATCTTCATCCATAGCATTTGCACCTAGCCCGTATACTGTTTCAGTTGGAAATATAACAGTTTCTCCATTTCTTATTTTTTCAGCCATTTCTCTTATTATATCTATATCTATATTATTTTCATCTACTTTTTTTATAACTGTTTCCATAAATCCACCGACCTTCTTTTTATAAATTATTTTCTATAATCTAGTTATAACTAATATACAATATTTTCCATAACTAGACTATAGATTTTAGGTTTAATTCCTACCTACTAAGCTATAGATTTTACTATAACAATCCCAAGCATAACACCAATTATTGTATATAAACTCTTAGACTCCGGTATCATCTCGTCCATAACAACGTACATCATCATACCTGCTGCTATAGAAAGCAATACTCCTGTTATTATGGAAAAAATTTCTCCAAAACTAGAACCAATAAAACATCCAATCGCTATTGGGAGTCCGGCAATCATAGACATTATAACAGCTCTTTTTCCACTTGCTTTATTGCATATAAATCCAAGTGCTAAAGCTAACCCTTCTGGTAGGTTATGCATACCTATTGCAGCCGCCATAGCAATTCCCCGTTTTGGTTCTGCTAAAAAAGTGGTACCTATTGCAAGTCCTTCTGGTAAATTATGCATTATTATACTTGTAAGCATTAAATAACCAGATGCATTTTCTCCATTGATTTTAACTTTTTCTTTAAGAATTTTTGTAGCTAATGCTCCTAAGAATATCAATATAACCGCATACACAATCCCTATTCCCTCGATGGCCTCCTCAATTAAATCAAACATTACCAACGAAAGCATTATTCCTCCTGATAATCCCATAAAAAAGCTCATATATTTTGAAGCCTTTTCATTGAATAATACAGCGAGAATTCCTCCTAATCCTGTGCCGATTACACCGACAATTAAACCAATTAGAGTGATTTTTAAAATCAAAATCCCTGCGCCTCCTCTTTTTTCTCTAAATACAATTAAAAAGTATTTAAAAAAGTGTCTTATCCTCGAATTCAATTCAATAATAAGACACTTTCTCATTCATTTTTATACTAAATCTGATATATGATAATTATACTTTAAATTAGTTTATAGCAGTCATTTTTTCAGTCTGGTCAACTGTTATTAAAGCATCTATCATTTCGTCTATGTCACCATCAAGGAATGAATCTAATTTGTATAAAGTAAGATTTATTCTGTGGTCACTTATTCTTCCCTGAGGGAAGTTGTAAGTTCTTATTCTTTCAGATCTATCTCCTGTACCAACCTGGCTCTTTCTTTCTGCAGATATTTCTTTCTGCTGGTCTGCAAGAGCTCTGTCGTATAATCTAGCTTTTAAAACTTTCATAGCTTTTTCTTTATTTTTAAGCTGTGATTTTTCGTCCTGACATGATACAACTTCTCCTGTTGGAATATGTGTTATTCTTACTGCAGAGTCAGTAGTATTGACACACTGTCCACCGTTTCCAGAAGCTCTGAAAACGTCTATTCTTATATCATTGTCATTTATTTCCACTTCAACATCTTCTACTTCTGGTAATACGGCAACTGTTGCTGTAGAAGTATGTATTCTACCTCCTGATTCAGTAGAAGGTATTCTCTGAACTCTATGAACTCCTGATTCGTATTTTAATCTAGAATATGCACCTTTACCTTTTATCATGAATGAAACCTCTTTGTATCCACCAACACCAGTTTCATTTGAACTTAGCATAGATACCTTCCATCCTTTTCTTTCTGCATATCTTGAGTACATTCTTAATAAGTCCCCAGCAAATAGAGCTGCTTCATCTCCACCAGCTCCACCTCTTATTTCGACTATAACGTTCTTTTCATCGTTAGGGTCCTTTGGTACAAGAAGTATTTTTAATTCTTCTTCTAATGGTTCTACTTTTGATTCCATATCAGATAATTCCATTTTAGCTAATTCTCTTAATTCTTCATCTGATTCTTCCTGAAGTATTTCTTTTGATTCAGCTATACTATCTAATACAGCTTTATATTCTCTGTACTTCATTATGATTGGCTCTAAATCTGCATGTTCTTTCATGTATTTCTGCCAAACTTTCTGATCATTTATTATTTCTGGATCAGATATTTTTTCTGTTAAATCTTTATATGTATCCTCTAATACACCTAGTTTTTTAAGCATTTATATATTCACCTCGTCAATTATTCTCGTATTCCGTCAATTTATCATTATATCACAGTTTTGTGCCTATAACAACTCTATCAATGCCTGGTAAATCCTTCTTTGTATATATTTTTTCATATCCACAGTTTTTCATTATATTTGAAACATCTTCTGCCTGGTCGTGTCCTACTTCATAAGCAAGTATTCCACCTTTTTTTAAGTATTTTATAGATCCTTCAGTTATACTTCTGTAAAAGTCTAGTCCATCCTCTCCACCTTCTAACGCATTATATGGCTCGTAATCCTTAACCTGCGTGTGAAGTGTTGGTATTACATCTTTTCTTATATAAGGAGGATTAGACACGATTATATCCAATTTCTCCTCACTTCCTTCTAATGCTGAGAATACATCTGATTTTATAAACTCAGTTCTATCTTCTACATCATTATCTGCTGCATTTTTAGCGCCTATTTCTAGAGCTATATCCGATATATCAAATGATTTTACAAAACTATTCTTTATATAGTATGCAAGACTAACTGTTATAGCTCCAGATCCAGTTCCTATATCTAATATATCTATTCTATCTTTTTGTTTATATTCTTCTTCTGAGCAAATTCTTATAATCTCATCTACCAATGTTTCAGTGTCTGGTCTAGGAATTAAAACACCTTCCTGTACATAGAAATCAAGTCCCATAAACTCTCTATTTCCAATTATATAAGCTACAGGTCTACCTGATTTTCTCTCTTCAGCCATTTTTTCGATTTCAGCTAATTTTTCTTCGTCTATCTCTTTATTAAGATTCATATGTAAATATAACTTATCTACATCTCCAAGAGCCTTCATAAGCATTACCTCTATATCCAATCTAGGACTATCGCTTATCTCTGAAAACTCATCCGTATATTTTATAATAATATCTCTTATTGTCATCGAATCACCTTTCATTTTTTACAAGTTAATTCTTTTATATTACAGCTTTTAATGAAGCTATTGCAACTTCTAGCTGTTCATCATCTGGTTCTTTAGTAGTTAAGTACTGTAGCATCATACCTGGATAGGCTATTATTCTTGTAAAACCATTATCATATTTCCCAAGTAGTCTTATTATTTCATATGCTATTCCAGCTACTACTGGTATACAAACTATTCTCATTAACACCCTTATCAATGGATTTGGCCATCCAAAGAATGCAAATAGTATTATAGAAGTTGCCATTACTATAAATAAGAAGTTTGTACCACATCTAGGATGTAGTCTTTTAAATTCTCTAGCATTTTCAACTGTAAGTTCTTTTCCACTTTCATAGCAATGTATACTCTTATGCTCTGCTCCATGATATTGGTAAACCCTCTCTATATCTTTGTTTTTAGATATAGCATATATATATGCAAATAGTATTAGTATTCTTATAACACCTTCTATAAGATTTAAAGCTACATCGTTATTTATGAATTTAGCAAAAAATCCACCTGCAAATGTAGGTAGCATTACAAATAGACCTACAGATAATATGACCGCTATAACCATAGAAACCATTATTAAAACGTCATTTGCTTTATCTCCAAACATTTTTTTTATAAATCTGTCTATAGCATCTTCTTCCTCTTCCCCAGTTTCTTCCATATATATATCTGAAGAATAGTTAAGGCTCTTCATACCATCTATCATAGTTTCAAATAGTATAAACATCCCTCTTAAAAATGGTATTTTATCTATATGTTTATTTTTAACCCAACTATTTATTCTTTCTGTTTTTACTTTTATTTCTCCGTCTGGTATTCTTACTGCTACAGCTTTTTTCTTTTCCCCTTGCATCATAACACCTTCGATTACTGCCTGTCCTCCAACTGCTTTATAAGACATGAAATCCCCCCTTTTATACTAGTCTTAATGTATTATAACATAAGTTATTTTATTTTTTATTACTTTTGTTTTTTAATTGCTATATAAAATCAAAAAAATAAAAAAATAAAGGCAGATGTTTATATATCTTCAAATATAATTGAAAACATATAAACACCTGCCTTCTGATAGCTAATGTGTCTATTATTCTTATTCCATGTTGAATCTTTTTTTGAATTTGTCGATTCTTCCACCTTTTTCTATGTTTTTCTGTTTTCCAGTGTAGAATGGGTGGCATTCTGAACATATTTCAACTCTTATTTCGTCCTTAGTTGATCCAGCTATGAAAGTGTTTCCACATGCACATCTAACTTCAACTGGTTTGTAGTTTGGCTGTATATCTTTTTTCATTTGTTTCACCTCTTTCTTTATTTTTAATAAGTATGTAAACTTGTCTTTTACAATATCAACTTCCTTATTATATCACAATTAGAAACGTGTTTCAAGAAGATTTTATAATGACTTTAACATACTTATGAATTCCTTATTTGTTTTTGTCTTTTTCAATAGTTCTAGCACTTTATCTGTAACTTCTAATACAGACTCATTGCTCATTTGTCTTCTCAGTGTCCATAGAGTAGATTTTTCTTCTTCTGTAAGAAGTAAATCTTCTCTTCTAGTACCTGATTTATATATATCAACTGCAGGGAATATTCTCTTTTCTGCTAGTTTTCTATCTAAATGAAGCTCCATATTTCCAGTTCCTTTAAACTCTTCAAATATTACATCATCCATTCTAGATCCAGTTTCAACAAGTGCCGTTCCTAGTATAGTAAGAGAACCACCCTGTCTTATATTTCTAGCTGCTCCAAAGAACTTTTTAGGTCCATGAAGTGCACCTGGATCTAAACCACCAGAAAGTGTTCTTCCTGTTGGAGATATCGTTAAATTATATGCTCTCGCTAATCTAGTTATACTGTCTAATAGTATTACAACATCTTTACCATGCTCAACAAGTCTTTCAGCTCTATTAAGTACCATCTCTGCTACTTTGACATGATGGCTAGCAACCTGGTCAAATGTAGAGTAAATAACGTCACCTTCTATAGACTCTCTCATATCTGTTACCTCTTCAGGTCTTTCATCTATTAAAAGTACTATAAGTTCAACGTCTGGATGATTTTTAGTTATACTATTTGCTATGCTTTTTAAAAGGACAGTTTTACCAGCCTTAGGAGGAGCAACTATTAATCCCCTCTGACCTTTTCCTATAGGAGATATAAGATCTATTAATCTAGTAGCTATATTATTCTGCGTAGTTTCAAGAGTAAGTTTTTCTTCAGGATAAATCGGTGTAAGTAGCTCAAAGTTTGTTCTTCTCTTAGATGTTTCTGGATTTTCATCATTTACTGTTTTTACATATATAAGAGCTCTAAATCTTTCTCCACTCTTAGGCTTTCTAGTTATACCCATTACTTTATCTCCAGTTTTTAGATTAAATCTTTTTATTTGTGATGGAGATACATATACATCATTTTCTGTAGATAAATAATTAGATCCTCTTAAAAATCCAAATCCATCTGGAAGTATTTCTAAAACGCCTTCAGCATCTTCTTTTTCATCTTCCGGAGTTTTATAATCTTCTTTTGGCTTTTGCTCACTATTTTTATTTTCTCTATTATTCTGTTTTGAATTATTTTCTTCTCTATCTTTTTCAAGTATCTTTTCAATTAATTCTATTTTCTTATATTTTGTAACTGACTTTATACCCATTTCCTTTGCAGTTTCTCTAAGTTCACTAAGAGTTTTTGATTCTAGCTGCATATTTATACTCAAACTTAAAACCTCCTATCTAATAGCTAAGTTTATAATCCAGCTATTAATGATAATAGCACAGTTATACTTGTAAGTACCATTACTCCAGCTGCACCTATTGCTATTACCTTTGTCATCATCTTTTGTTTTTTTGCCAATATTATCACCTTCTATTTCTAGAATATATAAATATATATTTTAAGCTATATGGCTATTTATTAGGATTTGCTTTTACGCTTTTTTTATTAGTTTCTTCATCGTGTTTTTTGCAAACATATTTTAGATAATCAAGGAATCCATCCTTTAATTCATCTCTTTTTAATGCGAAGTCTACAGTTGCTTCAAGGAATCCTAATTTATCACCAACATCGTATCTTCTACCTTCAAAATCATATGCGTACATAGCCTCTTTTTTAGATAATTCTTTTAACGCATCTGTAAGCTGTATTTCATCACCTTTTCCTGGTGGTAAATCAGAAAGTATCTCGAATATTTCTGGAGTTATTATGTATCTTCCAAGTATAGCTATATTAGATGGAGCTTTGTCAGAATCTGGTTTTTCAACAAGATCTTTTACTTTGTACACTCTATCTTCTATAAATTTGGCATCTATTATACCGTATTTATTAGTATCTTCTTTAGCTACCTTCTGTACTCCTAGTATAGTAGTTCTATATTCGTCATATGCGTCCATAAGCTGTTTTAAGCATGGAACTTTGTTATCTACTATATCATCACCTAGCATTACAGCAAAAGGTTCATCTCCTATAAAGTGTCGAGCACAGTATATAGCGTCTCCTAATCCTCTAGGCTCTTTCTGTCTTATATAGTGTATGTTTATCATATTAGATATATTCTGAACTATCTCAAGAAGCTCGGTCTTTCCTTTGTTTTCAAGTTCTAATTCAAGTTCAACAGATTTGTCGAAGTGGTCTTCTATTGATTTTTTATTTCTTCCTGTTATTATAAGTATTTCTTCTATTCCAGAAGCTACAGCTTCTTCAATTATATACTGTAGAGTTGGTTTATCAACTATAGGTAACATTTCCTTAGGCTGAGCTTTTGTTGCAGGAAGGAATCTTGTACCAAGACCTGCCGCTGGTATAACAGCTTTTCTTACTTTTCTCTGCATTTTTTCATCCTCCATTGGTAAATAATTTCTATTTCAATATTAAATACATTACAAGGTATCATTTTATATTTTAACACCAATATGCTTATTTTACCATCTTATTATCTACTTTTGTAAAAAATTCATCTTGCTAGAATACTAAATTATATTTTTAGGATTTCGTTATATAGATTATATGTATATGTAAATAATACACACTATAGTATATATAATTATATATTTGTTTTTACAATTATTGTATTCTATTTATAATAATACATATTATATATTATCCACAAAACAATCAACATATCCACATGTTATTTTTACTAATATTCCTTTATTTTTTAGGCTTTAATTATTTTATTTACCCAAAATTTCATTTTTAAAACATGTATTATCAACATTTTTTTCATCTTTATCAACAAGTTATCAAGATGTTTATACACATTTTGTTGATAACTTTCAACTTATCCACTACTTATTAACAGATATTAGCTTATTAAGTATAGCATTTATAATATATTATAATATGCCATCCCCTCTAGATTATCATACTCACTAACAACAACCTCATCTTTTGAAAGATTTTCTATTATACAAATTAAAATCTCTGTTCCAGCTGCTATTATATCTGCTCTCTTTGGCTGTAGCCCGTTTATATGCTTTCTTTCTTCATCTGAGCATTCTACAAATCTGTCTAACATACTATATACTTCTTTTTTAGTTATCCTACTTCCATGAACCTTTTCCATAGAATACACTTCAAGATTTTGATTTACAGCAGAAAGAGATGTTATTGTTCCTCCAATTCCACACACGCAACTTATTTTTTTTTCTTTTATATAAGCTATAATACCTTTTATCTGATCATTTATAAATTCTCTCATATTAGAAAATGCTACATCTGTATATCCTTCAGATAGAAATTTTTCTGTAAGTCTAAGAGCACCTATGTTTATACTTGCATTTCTTTTTATTCCTTCTCTATTGCCAAATATAAACTCTGTAGAGCCTCCACCGATATCTATAACCAATATATCTCCATCTGTATCTATACCACTTATAACACCTGAAAATCCTAATCTAGCTTCTACCTCTCCATCTACAACATTTACATCTATTCCAGCTTCATCCTTAGCTCTTTTTATAAACTCACTTCTATTTTTACTATCTCTAAGAGCAGAAGTACCCATGCAGTAAATTTTCTCACATCCATACTCTACACATATATCATGATATTCTTTTATTGCATTTATATTTCTTTTCATAGCCTCTTCTGTTATAAATCCATTCTCATCTACACCCTGACCTATTCTAGTAGTATTTACATACTTTTTTCTATCATTTAGCTTTCCATCTACTAAATCAGCTGTAAGAAGCCTCATAGAATTTGTTCCTATATCTATAGCACCTATTTTCAATCTCTTACACCTCACAAATTAGTCAATCTGTTCATAAAGTTCTTTTGCATCATTTTTTAGAACATGTTCTCTTATTTCATTTATTTTAAACTTCATAACTTTTTCGCCAAATGTTATTTCTAACTCATCTCCTATATTCACTTCGCTAGATGATTTAGCTACTTTTCCATTTATTTTAACTATTCCTTTGTCACAAGCTTCCTTTGCAACAGTTCTTCTTTTTATTATTCTTGAAACTTTAAGAAATTTATCTAATCTCATATTATCAATCCTTTCAAATTATCTTTTATCTATAATTAAATCTATTATTTTTCCGTATACGCAAAAAGTGCAGCAGAAGCTGCACTTTCTATTATAATTGCGTATTATTATGCATTAACTTTGTCTTTTAATCCTTTTCCAGCTTTGAATACTGGAGCTTTAGAAGCTGGTATACTTATAACTTCTTCTGGGTTTCTTGGGTTTCTTCCCTGTCTTGCGGCTCTATCTCTAGTTTCGAAAGTTCCGAATCCTACTAACTGTACTTTTTCCCCTGAAACTAATGCTTCTTCAACAGATTCCATAAAAGCATTTAATGCTGCTTCTGCTTCCTTTTTAGTTAACTCACTTTTTTCTGCCATTTTTGATACTAATTCAGCTTTATTCACAGTATCTACCTCCTAAGTTTATTTATATATTTATCGTTCTCCTAGTTCTTAAAAGTTTTCTCTAGGATTCAGATTTTTTATACTACCTCAAATCAAAGGCTATTCTATAATAATAACGTAGCTACCTTGTAATTGCAATAGATAGACGCTTTATTAATGTATTTTTTTATAATTATTTATTAGTCGATTATTATAAATCTCTATTATTTTAATTTTTTTGATTATATTTCTAATTCTTTAGCCTGATCCCAAAACTTATCCATCTCTTCAAGAGACATTTCGTCAAAAGTTTTTCCAGATTCAATTACCTTTTCTTCTACAAATCCAAATCTATTCACAAACTTATCTATTGTTCCATTAAGTGCCTCTGTAGTGTCTACATCAAGGAATCTTGCAAGATTAACTATAGAGAATAATAAATCTCCCAATTCTTCCTTTATGTATTGTATCTTCAATGTATGGTATTCGTCAAGCAATTCAAGATTTTCTTCTTTAATTTTTTCTAAAACATCTTCTCCTGCATATTTATCTGCAATAAATCCTGCAAAATCTAACTCATATGCTTCTCTAACCTCTTCATATTCTTCTTCAACTTTAGAAAATACATCGTATATATCATCCCAATCAAATCCAACTAAAGCTGCTTTATGTTGTACTTTTTCCGCTTTCATTAAAGCTGGAAGATATACTGGAATTCTTTTTATTCCTTCTGTAATTGTACTTTCACCTTTTTCTTTTTTCTTTATTTCTTCCCAAGTTTTTTCAAACTCATCTCTATTTATATTTGCATCTCCAAATATATGTGGATGTCTTGTTATAAGCTTTGTACAAATTCCATTAGCAACTTCACCTAGGTCAAACATTCCCTCTTCCTTACCAATCTGGCAGTGGAATATAACCTGAAGAAGTACATCGCCTAATTCCTCTATCATTTCATCTATATCGTCATTTTCAATAGCGTTGTAAAGCTCATAAGCTTCTTCAATAACAGAATTTTTAAGAGATTCATGAGTCTGTTTCTTATCCCAATCACATCCATCTGGAGCTCTTAATTTATCCATTATAAGCTCTAAATCGTGAACTGTATTGTATTTCTTATTTTCCACTCTAGGGACATAAAGGCTCGTTAAGTAGTCAAATTCATTTTCAGCCCAGTCTAACTCACAAAGTCTAACTTTTTTAATGAATTCTTCTCCTTTTATACCCGCTCCTCTTACAATATAAACCTCTTGTTCATCGTCGTATCTATTCATAAGGTATAGCTTAACCTCTGAAGCTATAAACTCATCATATACCTGTGTAACAATTAGATTTATATCTGTATCTATATAAGATGTCTGCATTTCAAATGCATCTACTAATCTAAATCCATTTGAAGGGTCAAATGCTAAGGCTTCAAACATAGCATCCACAAAACTCATTGAAGCCACGACATTTACATCTATATTGTTTTCTTTAGCTAATTTTTCTATCATATCTACTGTTTTTTCAGCAACTCTAGGATGCCCTGGAACAGCATAAACAACATCTCCACTCTTACCTTCTTCAACTATAAACTCAGATATTTTTCTGTACACATCGTCAAAATCGTCGTTTTCATCGTAAAAATGGTCTAGTGATTCAAATTTAGTTAATTTTTCAAGGTCTTTTACTACAGGATGTTTCTCTGTTCTTAAAAATACTTTTTTAGAGTTTTTAAGAGCTTCTATAGCACCATAACTTATTAGAGATAAATCTCCAGGCCCTAATCCAACTATATTTATCATAATCTATCACCCTTTATAATTTATAATCGTTTTATTTTACAAGTCTAACTTTTTTAAGTACTTTATATATTTTATCACCCTTAGGCATAGTTTTTATTTCTTCTACTGTTATAGCACCTATTCCTAAAAGAACAACAACGTATACTACAGCACCAACTATTATTGAAAGTAGTGTAGCTATTGTATTTCCTATCATAGGAGATGTTACAAAGTATGCTAATTTAACAGCTGCAAACATTGATATAACTGTTATTAAAGGTTTTATTATAAATTCTCTCTTAGAGAATTTTACACCCATTGCTTTTTTAACAAAAGCTATGTTTATTATAGCTGCAACTGTATACGCAGTTACTGTACCCATTGCAGATCCAAGTACGTTTATTGATGGTATTGCAGTTAATGTATAACTTATAGTTATTTTAAATGTCATACCAACTATTAAAGCTATAACTGGAACTATAGCTTTACCCATTCCCTGAAGTATTCCTGTTAATGTCTGTATTAACCCAAGGAATATTACACAAGGAGTAAGTGTAAATAGTATTGTCCCAACTGTTGAAGGCTCTGCAGGGAATAATAATTTCATTATTGGTCCAGCAAGTGAAGCCATACCAAATGCACATGGTAGTACTATTATTAAAGTAACTTTTACAGCACTTAATGTATCTTTTCTAGCTTTTTCTTTATTTCCTAATGCATAGGCCTGAGATATAGAAGGAACTAAACTCATACTCATTGCAGTAGTTATAACTGCTGGAAGGTTGATTATAGACATTGCCATACCTGTAAGCTGTCCAAACATAGAGTTCGCTTCTTTTAAGCTATATCCTGCAACCATAAGTCTTCTTATAACTATACCATTGTCTACCATATTAACAAGTGGCATAACTGATGCCCCTATAGTTATAGGTATTGCAACAGCTAATAAGTTTTTAAATATTCTACCGAAGCTTTCTTCCTCGAATCTTTTACTTTTTTCTAATCTTTCTCTTCTGTCTTTAGCACCTCTTGCAAATGCTGCAAGTAAGTAAATTATTGACGCTAAAGCCCCTATAGCTGCCCCAGATATTGCACCTGCTGCCCCCATAGTAGGTCCAGCTGATTTCATAAGCATATAAGCTAGTCCTAAACCTAGAACAACCCTAAATATCTGTTCTACTATCTGAGATATTGCAATCTTAGTCATATCTTTCTGTCCCTGGAAATATCCCCTATACGCAGACATAAGAGGTACTATTATTAGGGCTGGAGCTATGGCTCTCATTGAATTTAGCGCATCTGGATTTTTTATAAATTTAGTAACTATCCATTCTGCACCAAAGAAGAATATACAGAACGAAATTATACCTGTTATGAAAAGTACCTTGCTAGATACCTTAAATACCTTGTTCGCTCCTCTTTCATCTCCTATCGCTAACTTTTCAGAAACTAGTTTCGCAACCGCAGTTGGGAATCCAGCTGTAGCTAGCGTTAAAAATAATGTATATACTGGATAGGCAGACTGATAATAACCCATCCCTGTCGATCCTATCATATTTCCTAGAGGTATTCTGAAGAATGCACCGATTATCTTAACGGCAACACCAGCTATCCCTAGAATAAGTGCTCCTTTCAAGAAAGAGTCTTTAGTTTTATCTTTACTCATAATTTTCCTCCATCTTTATTTTATATAACAGATTTTACTATACCATATTTCAAGTTAAATATTCAAGTTTACGCATTAATTTCTTTGAATTTCTAACGTTCTCAGAGTTTTCTAAAACATTTTTTATTTGATTTTTTACAAAAAAATAAACTGTTTTCTCAATTTTTTATCAAGAAAACAGTTTATATTATGTTTTTAAAAATTATTCTTCTTAAATTATATTATTTTTCTACAAATTCTGCAGATTCTATTACTTTATCGAATTTTTCTATTTTAGCTTTTTTCTGTAATTCAGCTATTTTTTCGCCGTATTTATTTTTTAGTATTTCTTCTTTTATACCTTCTTTAGCTTCATCAAAGCTAGTAGTTTCTTTTATTCTATCTGTTACTTTTATTATATGATATCCAAAGTCTGTTTTTACAAGGTTTGATACTTGTCCTGGTTCCATACCAAATGCGGCATCTTCAAATTCCTTAACCATCATACCTTTTCCAAATGCACCTAAAGCTCCACCATTTGCGGCACTTCCTGGGTCCTGAGAGTATTTTTTAGCAAGTTCTGCAAAATCTCCACCAGCTTTTACTTCTTTTAAAACTTTTTCAGCTTTTTCTTTAGCTTTTTTCTGTTCTGCTTCTGGAAGAGGTTTATTCTGGTCGTCTGTAGTTTTTATAAGTATATGAGATGCTTCAACCTCATCTTTTTTGTATTCGTCTATGTGTTCATCATAATATTTTTTCATTTCAGAATCAGAAACTTTTTCTTCACTATAGAATTTTTCCTGAGATTTCTGTATTAAAAGACTTATTTTAGCCTGTTCTTTTAAGAATTCGTCGTTTATACCTAATTCTTCAGCAGCTCCTTTTAAATTTTCATCTGAATTTACATAAGTTTTTAAATCGTTATAAGAAGCCTGTATTTCCTTATCTGTTGGTTTTAATCCTTCTTTTTCAGCGTTCTGTGCTAATAATTCAGTATTTATCATCTGATCTAATACTAATCTTTTATATTTATCTTTGTATGAAACTCCTGTCTGGTCTTTTTCATCCCATTTGTCGGCTCCACCTATGTTAGATTCAACAGAGTCTTTATTCATTTTTAGCATGAATTCATACTGTCCTAAAGTTATTTTTGTTCCATTTACATCTGCAATAGCTTCATTTAAGTCCTTCTGCTTACAAGCAACTAAAGATAAACTCATTAAAGCTGCAAGTGCAATCGTCATCAATTTTTTCAAATCGACACCCCTTTTCTAATTTAATTTTAGTTAATTATCGTACATCTCTATATTATCACGTAGCGATTTTTATTGCTACTTATCTTTATTTTGTTCGTTTTTCTCTTTTTTCTCTTCATCTTCTTTTTCAAATTTTTCCACGTATTCTTCTAGTAATGCTTGTATTTCTTCAACAACCTTATATCCAACCTTAGATTTTACTCTATATCTCATATAAGGGTTTAAGAACACTTCATTTTTAATTTGATATACTTTTTCGATTTTAAGTTTTTTACAAAGAGATTTTATATATGCTATAGATAATAGTGTCTGAGTAGATCTTGGTATATCAGAGAATCTATCCTCTAATTCTTCCTGAACCTCGTACATATCTTCTTTGCTGTCGATTGAAGCAATTTTTTTGTACATCTCAATTTTTGCCATCTCATCTTCTATATATCTATCTGGTATATATGCGTCAACAGGTAGATCTATTTCTACATCTACCTCTACTATCTCAGGCTCGCCCTTAATTTTTCTAATAGCTTCGTTTAACATCTTAACATATAAATCGTAACCTATTACAGCCATATGTCCATGCTGCTGAGCACCTAAGACATCTCCAGCACCTCTTATCTCAAGGTCACGCATAGCTATCTTAAATCCAGATCCAAACTCTGTAAATTCTTTTATAGCTTTTAATCTCTTCTCTGCTATTTCACTAAGGCTCTTATTTCTCTCGTACATCAAGAATGCATATCCCTGTCTAGTACTTCTACCAACACGTCCTCTAAGCTGATAAAGCTGAGCAAGCCCCATCTTATCCGCATCATAAATTATCATAGTATTTGCATTTGCAATATCCATACCTGTTTCTATAATAGTAGTACATACAAGAACATCAAATTCCTTCTGCATAAATGCTATTATAATATCTTCAAGCGTCTTTGAACTCATTCTACCATGCGCAACAGCAACCCTAGCATCTGGAACTAATTTTCTAACTTTGTCCGCAATTCCTTCTATTCCCTCTACTCTATTGTAGACGAAGAATACCTGACCACCTCTTGAGATTTCTTTTTCAATTTCATCTTGAATAATACTATCTCTAGCTTCTGTAACATATGTTATTACTGGATGTCTTTCCTGTGGTGGCTCTTCTATTACAGTCATGTCCCTTATTCCAGATAATGACATATGAAGAGTTCTCGGAATTGGTGTTGCAGATAGAGTAAGAACATCTACAGTATTTTTTACTTTCTTTAAAGTTTCCTTGTGCTTAACTCCAAATCTCTGCTCCTCATCTATTACAACAAGTCCAAGCTTTGGAAGTTCTATATCTTTAGAAATTATTCTGTGCGTACCTATAAGTACATCAACCATTCCTCTTTTAGCATCTTCTATTATTTTTTTCTGCTGTTTAGGAGTCTTAAATCTACTAAGAACCTCAACTCTTATTGGATAATCTGCAAATCTTTCGCTAAATGTATTGTAGTGCTGCTGTGCAAGTATAGTAGTAGGAACAAGTACAGCAACCTGTTTTCCGTCCATACAAGCTTTAAATGCAGCCCTTATAGCTACTTCTGTTTTTCCGTATCCAACATCTCCACATATTAATCTATCCATAACTCTTGGAGATTCCATATCCTTTTTAGTATCTTTTATAGCTTTAAGCTGGTCATCTGTCTCCTGATATGGGAATTTATCCTCAAATTCCTTCTGCCAAACAGTGTCTTTAGAGAATTTATATCCCTTAATTTTTTCCCTTTTAGCATATAGGTTGATAAGTTCCTCAGTCATATCTTCAATTTCTTTTCTAACCTTAGCCTTAGCCTTTGTCCATTCCTGTGTCCCAAGTCTACTAAGTTTGACCTTCTCAGCCTCGGCTCCGATATATTTCTGAACCTTGTCCATCTGGTCAATAGGCACATATAAATTATCTCCATCTCTATAGACTATCTTCATATAGTCTTTCTTAATTCCATCGACAGTTATCTGATCTATACCTGTATATCTACCTATACCGCTATTTTCGTGAACTACGTAATCTCCAGGATTTAAGTCTAAGAATGAGTCTATTTTCTGTGCATTTGTATTTTTCTTTTTCTTCTTTTTAGATTTTAATCCACTTCTCTGAACTCCGATCATTTCCTTGTCGGTTATAACAGTGAACTTAATATCTCTATATTGGAAACCTTCGCTAATTGCAGCTTCCATTATTATAGCCTGAGATGATTTTATCTCTGTATCTCTTTTTTTAGCTATCGAAGTTTCAACATCGTATTCAAATAGAGCTTCTTTTAATTTTTTTGCTCTTTCTGAGCTGTTTACTGCAAGGATAATCTTATGCCCAGAATATTTTAATCTTTGAAGCTCATCTGCAAGAATATCTATCTTTCCATTAAATGATGGAACTTCTCTACTGTCAAAATTCAGTATTTCCTTTACATTAAATCCTTTAACAGCCTTTGGTAGTAGAGAGTTTATCACTATATTTCTATCACCTATACAGTACTCTAAATCTATATAATTGTAGACTAAATTTCCCTGAGATTTTAGTGCAGTTCCTCTTTCCAAGTTCATCTTATAACTGTCTTTAAATTCCTCAGCAAAATTCTCGCATCTTTCCTTCATCCTAGATATATCATTGATAAATACTATCGCCTTTTTATCTAGATATTCAAAAATACTCTTCTCTACATCTGGATAGAAGTAGTCTATATAGTTTTCTATTCCATCAAAGTACTCTTTTCTCTCAATTTTATCTATAACAGCTTCTACATCATCGCTACATACTTTCCCTCTATCTTTTTTCATCCTAGAAACTGTTTCTTCAACATTTTCAGGGTATATAAATTCCCTAGAAGGAGTAAGTACAAACGATTTCAGCTTATCTATAGATTTCTGAGAAAATACATCAAAAGTTCTTATTGAGTCGATTTCATCATCAAAGAACTCAATTCTTATAGGGTTTTCATATTCAAGTGAGAATATATCAACAATTCCACCTCTAACGCTGAACTGTCCAAACCCTTCTACCTTTGATACTCTCTCGTATCCTAACGAAACTAGCTTTGAAGATAGCTCTTCTATATCTACTATATCCCCTACCTTGTATTTAAAAGTATTATCTAATAATACATCTTTAGGTAAGTACTTTCTAAGTAACGCATCTGAAGTTGTAACTAGTATTAACTTTTCTTTTTTTGCTAATTTAAGCAGCGTTTTTATTCTTTTCGCTTCTTGCTTTCTATCTTTGGCATCTAAGTAATAAAATCTTATCTCATCTGAAGTTAAAAGCTCTACCTTATCCTTAATGTAGAATTTTAAATCTTCGTAAATCTTTCTCGCTTCATATTCAGTCGAACCTATAAAAACAATAGGCCTTGAAAGATCCTTGAATAGAGATGAAGATATATGAGCCTTTTGAGCCTGATTTAGCCCATTTACAAGCAGACATCTTCCCTCTACATCAAGTTTTTCTTTAAGTTTTATATATTCCTTTGAATTCTGAAGCGGATTAAAAAATATATCTCCCATTTTCCTTCGCTCCTTTAATTCTCTATATTATATATTAAATTATTTTCCTTAACTCTAGCTTATTAAGTATATATTTATAAAAAAATTACTACTCAACTTTAAAATTGATATTTAACTTTAAATAAATTTATTATCCGTTGTATTTATTCATAGCCATGTCGATTCCTTCTCTTATCATAGAATCTATTGCTTTTGCAGTTTTTTCAAATCCTTCATTCATAGCTTCGTCCTGTTCTTTTGGCACTCTTGAAAGAACGAAATCAGCTAAATCTCTTCCTTTATCTGGCTTTCCAACACCTACTCTAAATCTTGGGAAATCTTTAGTTCCTAAGCACTGAGTTATAGATCTCATACCGTTGTGTGTACCAGGACTTCCTTTTTTTCTTATTCTAAGTTTTCCTACATCTAAATCTATATCATCGTATATCACTATCAGTTTGTCTAAATCTGGTTTATAGAACTGATAAAGGCTAACTACAGATTCCCCACTTAAATTCATATAAGTTGTTGGTTTTACAAGGACAACCTTCTCTGTCCCAACTCTTCCTTCTCCTATTAAAGCCTTGTGTTTTATCTTTGTAACACTTATTCCGTATTCATCTGCTAATCTGTCTATTACTTCAAATCCTGCATTATGTCTAGTCTTTGCGTATTTTTGACCAGGATTTCCAAGTCCTACTATTATATACATTTACTCATCTCCTTTTTTAATTAATTATTCAATTTAATTTTACAATTAGTCTAATTTATTTTTATATTATCCTAAATTATTTTCTCAATTATATCGAGGTAGCACTTTACTATATCAAATCCGAGAATATTCAATATAGCTGCGATAATTATATATGGAGCAAAAGCAATTTTTTTATCCCTATTTCCACATATAAATCTTATAATCAAAAATATTGCAGAAACAAGAAAAGAGCCCGGTATCAACGATAACGAACTTTTAAATCCAATAGTCATAGCACAAAGAGCATACACACCTATGTCTCCTGTCCCCATCATATTGGTCGCCTTCACTATTAAATATGAAATCAAAGCACATAGCAAACTTGCCAACACACTATCTACTAAGATTTCAACATTTCCATTTACAATTTTAACTACACTCTGAATTATTATACCACTAAAAACAAGAATATCATACACATACATTGTATAATAATCTATTAAACTTATAATAATTGCTAAAACAAAAAATATAAAATATCCGATTCTATCAAAATTATTTGGATAAATTTTAAAAATAGAAATAATGTATACAAATGTAGATATTATTAAGAATATCGTCAATTTTTTTATATTGATTTTTGTGTAATCTTCTTCTCCGATAAAAGCTTTTGCAACTTTTTGTACGATTACAGAAATTATTGTTGCAAATAAAAACGATAAAAATAAACTCTCAAACTTTTCTAAATCCATTTTTAATTTTTCTCTCCTTATATTTAATTTACTTTCTATGACTAATAAATATTTCTATCAATATTATTTACAATATATTTTCATTTAATACTTTTATTTTGTATTTTATTATTCATTAAAATAATTATATCTACTTATATTTTTAATATATAATTTACTATCTTGTTTATTTTTTCATACAAATTCCACTATATCTACATTATTATTTCATTTTCATTTATATTTTGTTACAAAATAATAGTAATTTTTTAGTATATTTATTTTGTAGTTACATAACATTTACAGAAATCGTTTTTTTGTTATTTTTATTTCAATCTATGCTATAATCATAAAAAATAAATTTCAAGGAGGATTTGCACTATGAACCTTAAAAATAAAGAAATTGGTGATTATTTATGAAATTATTTTTAAAAGATGCTAATGATGTAAAATTAAATTCCCCTGATGAAGTAAAAAAAATTACTAATTCTTTTATAGTATCTGTGATAATTTTATTTATTATTCTTCGCTTTATTTTTTCATATAATATTAATCTATTAATTGAAAATGTTTGGACATTCCAGAATAAATTTTTTAATTTTATTTTATTAAGTTTAATTATAATTTCTTGCATTAATGATATTATTAGATTTATATTTATGAAAATTAATATAAATTCAATACATATAAATGAAAAAGTTATTTCAATTTGTATAATTTTATTATTGATTTTAGATATAGTATCAGCATTAATTTTTAATAAAATCGATTATTTTTATATTTTTATAGATTTTTTATTTATTATCGGATTTTTTACAAAGATTATTCATAAAAATTAAAATACTATAATAATATTCATTTATTAAAGTAAAACTTTTAATCAATTTATAGAAAGGATATATTTTTATGAAAAATAATAATTATATTAATTTAATCTTGAAATCTATTTTTCGATTTATACAACTTTATCTTATATTTGCTGCTGCAAACGTAGTATTTGATAATAATTTTAACTTATTAAATTTATCCTCTATTTCTTTAGATGATTTAACTTTTGATATACTATTTTTCATGATTATAGTATTTATTGAATTTAAAGATAGATTCTATTTAAAAGATAAGGAGTGATAATTTATGTTGTTTGAAAGTTTTTTTGATAAAATAAACGAAAAATATATAGATAAAATAAATTTTGAAAGTGTATTTAAAATTGCTACCTGGGCTATGAGTGCATACATTCCTCTAGCAATTTTTATATCTATTCTTTCTGGCGATAAATCACTCATACTAAAAATCAATAGCCCTATAGCATATTTAAAAATTTTTATGCTTTTTGTATTTTGCTGTATCTTATCTTATACTGCAATCAAAAATGAACCTTATAGAGATGATAGTAATATCAATTGGAATGCTGTCCTCTTAATTCATTGGGAAGCTATTATTTTAATATATCTTCCAGTTAGTTCTTTAGTAGCTATGATTTTTAAAGACTTATCACTTTTAAAACCATACGAACCATTATCATATTTTAAAATATTTGCATGTATTGTATTTTCTTACATATTAGCTTATATCGACTTAAAACGTTCTGATAAAAAAGAATAACACATATAAAAAGACCAACAGATTATCGATTTTAATCCGTTGGTCTTTTCTTATCTATTCTTTATTTCATCTAAATATATTTCCTCGGAAATAATTCCATCTCGATACAATGTTTCTATCTGATCCTCAAACATCTGCATTCCGTATTTCTTACCAGTTTTTATCATATCATCGATACTCTCATCCTTTCCCTCTCTTATCATAGCTGCTATTGAGTTTGTATTTTTCATAATTTCAAATATAGCTCTTCGTCCATTATTTACTTTTACAAGTCTTTGAGAAAATACATATCTAAGCTGATTAGCCAAAAACCCCCTTATCTCTTTATGCCTTTCAGCTTCAAATAGATTCACTATCCTATCTATTGCCTCAGACGCTTTAGATGTATGAACTGTAGATAGTACAAGATGTCCTGTTTCAGATGCAGAAAGCGCAGTTTCAACAGTCTTTTTATCCCTTATCTCCCCAATCATTATAACGTCTGGATCTTGTCTTAAAGATGATTTCAATCCATCTAAAAAATCTACGGTATCTTTTCCACATTCTCTTTGACTTATTATACTTTTATCACTCTTATGCAAATACTCTATAGGCTCTTCCAATGTGATAATGTGTTTCTTTGATGTTTTGTTTATTCTATCTATTATTGCAGCAAGAGTAGTACTTTTCCCACTTCCAGTTGCTCCAGTTATCAATATTATTCCACTTTTTAAATTACCAGAGCTGCATACTATATCTGGAATATTTAATTCCTTTGCGGTTTTTACATGACCTGGAATTAACCTAATTGATATACAATCCCCACCATTCCGTCTATAGATATTAACCCTTATTCTAAAAGAGCTTGTATCCTCTTTTTTACATACATCTACATCATTTCCTATATCATTATTTTTTATAGCATCATTTTCTATTTCATTTTCTAAATCTACAAAGTCAAAATCCCTAGAAAAATCTACTTCGCCACATTCTTCATCAATATATTTTTCATATCTCTTTATAAGCTTAGATTCATCACTTCCTATTAAATCATCACAAAACTTCCTACAATTATAACTATCTACAACTTTTGATGAATACCTAGTTAATTCTCCATCAACTCTTAAGGTTATATAATCATTGCAAATTATATGAATATCAGATGCGTTAAATCTCTTAGCATTTAAAATTATTTCTTTTATGTTCATAATTCACCTCTCAAATAATTTATAACAGATAAATTTTTCTTATTATTAAATAAATTCCTTTTATCTATTTTATTTCCTCTATTCATATAATCTACAATTATATTATTTTTTACACATTTTTAAGAAACAAAAAAGAGGAGATAACTCCAAATAGTATGTCTGTCGCCTGAATAGGCGCAAGTACTATTGGAGTTACTCCTCTTCCTACTTACTTATATTCAATTAGAATAATTCACTTACTGATTTGTTGCTGAATATTTTATCTATAGCTTCTGCAAATATAGGAGCTACTGATTTAACTTTTATTTTTTCTATCTGTTTTTCTTCTGGTAACTGTATAGTATCAAGAACAACTAATTCTTTCATTGAAGAATTTTCTATTCTTTCTATAGCTGGACCTGATAAAACAGCGTGTGTACAGCAAACGTAAACATCTTTAGCACCGAATTTTTTAACTGCTTCAACTGCATTTACTATTGTTCCTGCAGTATCTATCATATCGTCAAGAAGTATTACGTTTTTACCTTCAACCTCACCTATTAAGTTCATAACTTCACATACATTTGGTCTTGGTCTTCTTTTGTCTATTATAGCTATTGGCACTTCACCATTTAATGAATTAGCAAATTTTCTAGATCTTGTAACACTACCAAGGTCAGGAGATACTACTACTAAATCTTCTATATTTTTTTCGTTGAAGTATTCAGATAGTAATGGACCACCTAGTAAGTGATCTAGAGGTATATCGAAGTATCCCTGTATCTGAGATGCATGTAAGTCCATAGTTAAGACTCTATCTGCACCAGCTGCTACTATTAAGTTAGCAACTAATTTAGCTGTGATTGGATCTCTTGCTTTCGCTTTTCTGTCCTGTCTTGCATAACCATAGTATGGTATTACAGCAGTTATTCTTCCTGCAGATGCTCTCTTAAGTGCATCTATCATTATTAATAGTTCCATTAAGTTGTTGTTTACCGGACTGTTAGTAGACTGAACAACGAAAACGTCACAACCTCTTACAGTTTCATTCATATTAACACATATTTCACCATCGCTGAATGTTCCAACTTCACAGTCAAGAACTGATACGTTTAACTGTTTAGCTATTTTTTCAGCAAGTTCTTTAGATGCGTTACCGGCAAGTATTTTGATTTCGCTACCGCTAGTATTCATTTAGTTAACCCTCCAAACATTTTAACAATATATAACTATTTAAACCAAAAGTTTAAAAAGAAATCAAGTTTAATTAATATCCCAAGATATTATTTTTTATTTTTTGCTTTTTCTTCAGATAATTTCTTATCTCTAGCTTCTTTTTTATCCATCCAGTTTTCTTTTATGCACTGTCTTTGTCTTGCTATTGCAAGTGCTCTTCCTGGAACATCATCTGTTATTGTAGAACCAGTAGCTATATATCCCTGTTCCTCAACAGTAACTGGAGCTACTAGGTTTGAGTTTGAACCTATGAATGCATTGTCTTTTACTACTGATCTAAATTTATGTACACCATCGTAGTTTACAAATACAACACCGCATCCTACGTTTACATTTTTACCTACTTCAGCATCTCCTATGTAAGATAAGTGTGATGCTTTAGATCCATCGCCGAATTTAGCATTTTTGATTTCAACGAAATCTCCTACTTTACATCCATTTCCTACATCTGCTTTAGGTCTTAGATATGCATATGGTCCAACTTTTGTATTTTCTCCAACTTTAGCTTCTAATAAAGTAGATATTTTTATTTCAGTTCCATCTCCAACTATTGAATCAGTTATTGATGAGTTCATACCTATTATACAGTCAGAACCTATTTTTGTTTTACCAACTAAATTAACTCCTGGGTATACTATTGTATCATTTCCTATTTCTACATCAGCTTCTATATATGTAGTATCAGGATCTATCATAGTTACACCATTTGCCATGTGGAATTCATTTATTCTTTTTCTCATAGCTTTTTCAGCCTGGGAAAGCTGTAATCTTGAGTTTACACCCATTAATTCTTCTATTGAAGAACCTGCAAATGCTCCAACTTTTAGAGATTTATCTCTCATTACTTTTATAGCATCTGGAAGATAGTATTCTCCCTGTGCATTGTCGTTGTTTATTTCTTTTAAAGCTTCTTTTAGGCTTTTACCGTTGAAGCAGTATATTCCTGAGTTTATTTCTTTTACTAGTTTTTCTTCTTCACTAGCATCTTTCTGTTCTACTATTTTTAGTAGGTCTCCATTTTCATCTCTTATTATTCTTCCATATCCTGTAGGGTCGTCTACTATTGTTGAAAGAACTGTAGTATGACAGTTGTTTTCTACATGGTATTCGAATAATTTTTTAAGAGTATCTTCTTTTATAAGTGGAGTATCTCCACATAATACTACTATAGTATCTTCGTCTTCTATATATTCTTCAGCCATTCTTACAGCATGTGCTGTTCCTAGCTGCTCTGTCTGCATAACTGTTATTATATCGTCTGAAAGTCTTTCTCTTACGGCTTCAGCTCCATGTCCAAGAACTACTATCGTTTCTTCTACCCCTGATTTTTTAGAAGTATCAACTACATGGTTTACCATTTCTTTACCACATACTTTATGTATTACCTTTGGGTATTTTGATTTCATTCTTGTTCCCTTGCCCGCAGCAAGTATTATTGACTTAAATTTCATTTAACATCTCTCCATTGACTAATTCGTTTATTGTTTTAAAATATTTAATTTAATAAAAAATCGCATTATTATCTTTAAATATATCACTTTTCGTTAAAAATGTACATATATTTTGAAATTGTCCCTTTATTTTATTTTTTTTAAAAGTTCAAAATTCTGTTTATTTATATAATTCAACCTTTACTACACAAAAAGAGACTGCTACAAAATTTATAACAGTCTCAATTTTAATTATTCTTCTTCTAAATTAACGTCTATTATTTCTTCCGATTCAGTATCCGCTAAAATATCTCTATTTGGTTCAACTATTATTTCATTTCCCTGTACATCAAGCTGAATTAATGATATATAGTCCTCAACCATTTTTTCTTCTGGTTTCATAGTAGATATAAATACACCTATTCCTATTACTTCCGCACTAAATTCTTTCATTAGGTCTATCATACCTTTAATAGTTCCTCCACCTCTCATGAAGTCGTCTATTATTATAACTTTGCTATCTGGTTTAAGAGCTTTTCTAGGTAAGCTCATACTTTCTAATTTTCCGCTGTTCCCACTTACATATGTCATACTAAGTGTAGGTCCTTCTGATACTTTTATGTCTTTTCTTATGATTACTAATGGTAAATTCATAGCATTTGCAGTCATAAGAGCCATTGGAATACCTTTAGTTTCCATTGTAACAACATAATCAGCATCAGTATAATCTATATTAGAGGCAAATATCTTTCCTATTTTTGAAACTGTTCCAGGATCATAGATAAGGTCTATTAGGTATAAAAATCCACCTGATAATATTCTTCCTTCATCTTTAATTCTGTTGCAAAGCTCCATTAGAAATTCTGCATTTTCTTGTTTAGATGTTTTTGGTATGTATTTTACTCCACCAGCCGCTCCTGATATTGTTATTACTTTTCCTAAATGTAGTTTTTCAAATACACTTTTAACAACAAGAAGATCTTCACTTATTGTAGACTTAGCTGCATTAAACCGATTTGTAAAATAGCTAAGAGTGTATATTTTGTTCGGGTTATCAGATAGTATCTTTACTATCGCTCCTATTCTTTCCGTTCTTTTAAATTTCATAATCTATTTCCCCCTGCTGATTCTTAATCGCCGTTAAAACTGATGCACAACAAATTTACTTGTGATATAATAATTACTATGTTGATAATACAGTTTTGTTTTTTGTATAATTTCTTGTGTTCGAGAAATATCGCACATTATCTTATTATATCACAAAAACGTTCGATTGTATTACTTTATATATAAAGAAAGGGTTGTTTTTATCATGAATATACATTTCATAGGAATCGGCGGAATCAGTATGAGTGCATTAGCTGAAATCTGCCTTAATAAAGGATATCATGTTTCAGGTTCTGACTCTCAGGAATCACCTATGACAGAAAAACTTAGAAACCAAGGTGCTGAAATATTTATAGGACAAAGAAAAGAAAATATTTCAGACGATGTAAACATGGTTGTTTATACAGCTGCTATACACCCTGATAATGAAGAGCTTATGGCTGCTAGAAAGAAAAATAAACTAATAGTAAATAGAGCTGCTTTTTTAGGCCAGATAATGAGAGAGTATAAAAACTCTATTGCAGTATCTGGTACTCACGGAAAAACATCTACAACATCAATGCTTTCAGCTATATTTGAATATGCTGACTTAGATCCTACAATACTTGTTGGAGGAAACTTAAGTATGATAGGTGGTAATGTTAAAATAGGACATTCTAATCACTTTATAACAGAAGCTTGTGAATACGTAGATAGTTTCCTAAACTTCAATCCAAAAATATCTATAGTTTTAAATATAGAAGAAGACCATCTTGACTATTTCTCAGGAATAGATGAAATCAAAGCTTCATTCAATAAATTTGGTAAGCTTTTACCTCCTGATGGATACTTCATAATAAATGGAGATGATGAAAATACAGCTGATATACTTTACGATGTAAAAGCTACAGTTATAAAATACGGTAGCAATAAAGATAACGATGCTGTAATCAAAAATATAGAATTTGATGAACTTGGATGTGGTATATTCGATTTAGTTTACAATGGAGAAGATTTAGGCAAATTTGAATTATCTGTTCGGGGACTTCACAACATATACAATGCTGTTGCAGCAATAATAACTTCTATAGTATCTGGTATAGATGTAGAAACTATAAAAAGAAATATTAAGAAATATAGAGGTGTTGGAAGAAGATTTGAGTTTAAAGGAAAATACAACGGAGCAACTGTTGTAGATGACTACGCTCACCATCCAACAGAACTAAAATCTACTCTTTCTACAGCTAAGAGAATTAAAAAGAATAGATTATGGTGCATATTCCAGCCTCATACATATTCAAGAACTAAATCACTACTTAATGAATTCTCAGATGCTTTCTTCGCAGCTGATAAAGTTATCGTAACTGATATATACGCAGCTAGAGAAACTGACCCTGGTGATATTCACTCTACAGATTTAGTTGAAAAACTATATCACAACAATATAGATGCTAAGTACATAAAAGAATTCGACGATATAGTAGAATATCTTGCTGACAATGTAGAACCAGACGACTTTGTAATAACTGCGGGTGCTGGTCCTATATTCAAAGTTGCTGAAGCTCTTGTTGCTAAGGGAAATCAAAATAAATAACAAAAAATCAAAGGAGCAATCGAATTTTTTCGATTACTCCTTTTTTATTACTCTTTAAATATATTCTCTTTTATATATTTGTACATATCATTGTAAACTTCATAGTAAGCCACGTATTCCCCATTTTTACCAGAGATTATTTTTATATAATTAGGTCCCATAGTATCAATTCTTATACTAAATCCTTCTCCATCTATATAAACGCTGTAGTTATATTTGCTCTTATCTCTCGCTTTTTCTGGCTGAACTTTTCCGACATGTCTTTTGTATCTCATCTTACTCACAAGATTATTGTACTTCCATTTATGGATATTTTTAACATCCTGTCCTTTAGAAATATGTACACTCTTCCATTTCTTGTCATTTATTGCAAAATCAAAAGAAGTATAAATACTTTCATTTATTACCTTTTCAAAATCCTTCTTTTGAGAAACAGGAATTTTGTAGAACTCTTCCTTCTCTACTGTGTATACTTTTAAGAAATCTAAATCTGTAGAAAATTTAATCCCATTTGAAGAATATCCACTATATGTAGGCTCAAACGAAATAGCATTTCTAACTCTGCTAAATTCATTAAAATAGTATTTATAGTCTGTCCAACGATCTTTTTCTATTTTTATATTGGTATCCGTTTTTTTGTCTGAAATATATACCTTTCTACTAGACTCTAGCTGTGATAATAGAGGTAATGTGCTATCCGCCACATTTTCCTCCCGCACAAGTTTATTATCCTCTTCTTTTGTGTCTATTTTAGAGGCTGCAAAAAATCCTATTATATATATGCTAAAGAACGCAATTAATCCTACAACTATGTAAAATCTTAACTTTGATTTCTTTTTTTTAGTAGCCAATATGCCTCCCCCCTTCTAAAAACATCCTTTTGGGGAATGTTATATATTTTTGTTTATTATATTAGAAAGGTTAGCAAATTCTTCTATGCTAAGAGTTTCCCCTCTTCTTTTTTCATCTATTCCAGCTTCTGCAAGTACTTCTTTTATCTTAGCTTTATCTAAAACTCCCATACTAGATAGTGAGTTTAAAAGAGTTTTTCTTCTCTGACCAAAAGCTGCTTTTACAGTTTTGAAGAATAACTGCTCATTGTCAGCCTTGTATTTTTCCTCTGCTCTTATGTGTAGTCCTATAACTGTAGAGTCTACCTTAGGCTGTGGTATAAACATATGTCTTGGAGCTTTTGCAACTATTTCAGTATCGCAGTAGTACTGAACTGCTACAGATAATGCTCCGTAATCCTTTGTAGATGGTACTGCATTCATTCTATCTGCAACTTCCTTCTGAACCATTACAACTATATCTGTAACAGGTATATCTTCTTCTAAGAATTTCATAACTATTGGAGTAGTTATGTAATATGGAAGGTTTGCAATTAATTTTACAGGTCCTCCAGAAAGTTTTTCATCTACTAATTTGTTTATATCTACTTTTAATATATCTTCGTTTACTACTTCTGTATTATCAAAATCTGCTAAAGTTTCTTTTAATATCGGTATAAGATTTTTATCTATTTCAACAGCTACAACTTTTTCAGCTCTTTTAGCCATTTCTCTAGTAAGTGTACCTATTCCAGGTCCTACTTCTATTACCTTGTCCCCTTCTTTAACTCTAGCTCCATCTATTATCTTGTCTATTACATTATCGTCTATTAAAAAGTTCTGTCCTAATGATTTTGAAAATTTAAATCCGTGTTTGTCTACTATATCTTTTGTCGCTCTATGCGATGAAAGTCTATCCATAAATTCCTCCTAATTTTTATAAATTTTGTCCTTAATCTGAACAATCTCTGATTATTTTTCTATTTCTTTTAATGCTTTTTCAAATTCTTCTCTTGTCACACCGTAGTTGTTTAATCTACTCAAGAACTGTTTTGCATTTCCATAGCCTATTCCTAAAAGCTGTCCCATTTTATCTCTTCTAAATGAAGCTTCATCGTTTCCTATTAGTCCATTTAAAAGTAGATCCTTCTGTGAAAATTCATTTCTGTTTTCTGTGCTTTCAGTTCTAACTCTTTCAAGTGCAGCTCTTATGCTCTCTGGAGTAGCATTTTCTATACCTATATCGCCGTCTTTTTTAGCTTCTTCTCTAGGTAAGAATGCGTGCTTACATCCTGGAACCTCCGCTGTTATTGTTTTTCTAATTTTTTCCCCAGCAAAATCTGGATCAGTAAATATTATTACTCCTCTTCTTTTCTGAGCTTCTTTAATTCTCTCCATTACTCCTTTTGGAAATCCAAATCCACCAGTTGTAATAAGCTCAGCATCTACTGCTCTCTTTACAGCAGTAACGTCATCTCTTCCTTCTACTACTATTATTTCTTTTATCATATTTTCTTCCTTACTATTTTATTTTTTATGACTATTAATTTTCGTCTGCAGGATATACTAAGTCTATCTGTCTTCTAACTTCATCCATTATTTCCATAACGATTAAAGTATTTTCTAATGTGTTTATATCAGACTCTTTCTTTCCTTCTCTTAAAGATTTCATAAATTCTTTAACAGCAAAATATATACTATCTACTTCAAATTTTTCATCCTTTTCTACTTCTAACTCAGCTGTTATATCTTCTACTCCACCTTTTCTGTACTCTACTCTTACATCTCCAAATGTACTTATCTTATCTACTACAATGCTTCCGTCTTCTCCCTGGATTTCTGTAGGTATATTAGAATGAGTAATTTTTGAATATCTTATATCCGCTAACATATCATCGTATTCAAGAATTATACTTCCTTCTCCATCTACACCAGTAGATAATTTTACAGCATTTGCTTTTAAGCTATTTGGTCTTCCGAATAAATTTACCATTGGATGTATGCAGTAAACTCCTATATCCATAAGTGCTCCATTTGATAATTCTCTTTTAAATGCATTTAAAACTATACCTTCTTTGAATTTATCGTATCTTGATGAATACTGGCAGTAGTTTGCAGAGTATCTTCTTATAGTGCCTAGTTTTCCTAAGTTATTTTTAACGCTCTGGAAGTTAGGAGTACAAGTAAGTCTCATTTCTTCCATTAATAAGACATTGTTTTCTCTTGCACATTTTACCATTTCCTCTGCATCTCTTTTGTTTGTGGCAAATGGTTTTTCACATAGTACATTTTTTCCATTGTTCATGCACAGTATAGCCTGTTCTTTGTGCATAAAGTTTGGTGAAGCTATGTATATCGCATCTATCTCGTCACATTTTGACATAGCATCTAAATCATCAAAGAATAACTTTGCTCCATGCTTTTTACCAAATTCTTCCGCTTTTTCAATGCTTCTTGAATAAACAGCCTTTATTTCAAATCCATCCAGTTTTTTTCCAGCTTTTATAAACCACTCTGTTATAGCACTAGTTCCTACTACACCAAATCTAACTGTTGTCATATTTATTCTCCTTTTTAGATATTTATATAATTTATTCTAGTTTTTCAATTTTAGTCAAATCTCTTTAGTTACATTATTATATTATAACACTACTAAGCCATTTCAAGCATTATTATATTGTTTTCTTTAGCAAAAAATAAGAAATCACCTGCTGTAATTCTATATTTACACAACAGGTGACTATCTTATTCCTCTATTTTTTTATTTAATAGTTCTAAGAGTTCTTTTTCTTTTAGGTTTTTAACGCCTTTTCTAAAATCTTCATGCATAAGTAGTCTTGATAGTTTTGCTAATATTTTTAGATGAAGATTATCTTTGCTTTCTTTTGGGACAGCAATTAAAAATATCATATCAACTTTTTCTTTTTCAGCTGTCCAATCTATATCGTTTTTAAGTCTAGATATTGCTACACAAGGTCTATTTACTTCAATACTTTGACTGTGTGGCAATCCCATTCCATAGCCTATATAAGTTGGGTACTTGCTTTCTCTTTCTACAACATCTTTAAAAAACTGTTCTTTATCGTTAAGATAATTTTCTTGTTCCAATTTTTCTATTATAGTTTTTATTGCTTCTTCTTTTAAATCTGCTTTTAAATCAGATAGTATTAAAAAATCTATTTTTTCAGCCATGCTTCCACGTCCTCTAAAGAATCCATTACTTTAAATATCATTTCTTTCATCTCTTCATCCGGCTTTTTATAATCTGGAACCATTATACATCTAAATCCACCTTTGTAAGCAGCTTCCACTCCAGATTTTGAATCCTCTATTACAATACATTCTTCTGGTTTAAGACCTAATTTTTCAGCTGCTTTTAAGAATATCTCTGGATTTGGTTTAGATTTATTTACTTCATCTCCACAGATTACACAATCAACCATTTCATCGAAATGTAAAAACTTCATTCTATTAGCCATCTTCCATCTAGCTGTAGATGTTGCAATTGCGCTTTTATATCCATTTTCTATAAGGTATTTTAAAAGACTTTCAAATCCTTTTTTAACACCTGGTTTGTTTTCTTCTAAGTAATCAATAACTGCTTGACCTTTTTCTAAATAATAGTCTTTAATCGGTACATCTTCACCATATATTTCTTTAAGACATTTAAGAGTTTCTTCACTATTTTTTCCCATAAGTAAGATATGTTTTTCTCGATCCATTTCAATTCCATGGCTCTTTAATGTTTTTTCCCAAAACATTAGTGAAAGTGTTTCTGTATCAAGGATTACACCATCCATGTCAAATATTACACCTTTTACATCTTTCATATTCCACCTCTTTAATTGAAAATCTCCCTAGTATCTAGGATATTAGGGAGATTTCATTATTTATATACTATTTTTATTACACTCTTGATAGTATGAATTCACATTTTCCTTCTACTGAATATTTTCCATTCTGAGCTGGTATGAATATACTATCACCTTTTATAAATTCTAATTCTGTATCTCCCATAACTAGTTTTCCGTTTCCTTCTGTTATGATTACAGAGTTGAATGATTTTTCATCTATTTCTACTTCTGCTTTAGTTTCTACTTCATATTTTAGAGTAGTGAAGTATTTGCATTCACTTAATAATACTCTTGTGTATCCGTCGAATTTTTCTAATTCTCCCATTGGTTCTGCACTCTTAGCATTTGGAGTAAGATTTGTTACATCTATTGCTTTATCTACATGTAATTCTCTTGGTTTTCCATCTGCTCCAAGTCTACCGAAGTCGTACACTCTGTAAGTTGTATTTGAATTCTGCTGTATTTCACATATTACAAGACCTGCACCTATAGCGTGTATTGTTCCACTTTCTATGAAGAATACATCACCTTTTTTAACTTCAACTTTGTTTAATACTTCTAGTATTGTGTCATTTTTTATTCTATCAGCAAATTCTTCTTTGCTTATTTCTTTATTTACACCATAGTATAAAGAAGCTCCTTCTTCAGCTTCTAGTACGTACCACATTTCTGTTTTTCCGTATTCTTTTTCAACTCTTAATGCATATTCATCATCTGGATGAACCTGTATAGAAAGAGATCTTTTAGCATCTATAAATTTTATAAGTATTGGGAAGAATTCAAAACTATCACAATTAGTTCCTAATCCTTTAGCCCCTAGTTTTTCTACATATTCTCCAAATTTTAATCCTTTGAATTCTCCAGAATCTACTATACTCTGTCCATTTTTGTGGTTTGATAATTCCCAGCTTTCTGCTATTTTATCGAAGTCACAATCTTTGTTGTACTCATCTCTTAATTTTGTACCTCCCCATAAGTAATCCTGGAATGCTGGTTTTAATTTTACTGGTTTTAACATGGCAGTTCTCCTTTAGATTTATTTTAATATAATTTATTTCATATAATTACTTAAACGTACTTATGATTTTTTTCATTATAACATCTGCTTTTTTGATAACATCAGATGTACTCATTCTAATAACTTTCTTTCCTTCAAATCTATGCTCATTTATTATCGGCATATCATTTGTAAGAATAACACATACTGCATTATCTATATCTTCTTGAACTAGCTCATTTTCAATACCAATAGAGCCTTGTGTTTCAACAGATATATCAATATTATACTTCTTTGCCACTACCTCTAATGCTTCGGCTGCCATATAAGTATGAGCTATCCCAGATGAACATGCTGTCACTGCTACAACCTTCATACAAATACCTCTCTCCTATCTCAATTATCTTATTATACTATCTAAACTATTATAACTCTAACAAACCCTTTTTTCTACACATCCTAGATATTTATAAATAGTATAACGTTTCCAATTTTTGAAACAACAAATTAATTTGCATCGACAATTCCTCAAACTCCTAGCATATTACAGAAATTCGCTCGGAATATAAATAAAATTAAATTGTGGTTTACTATCGGCAAAGAAAAAGACTAGTTTAACCTTTAGCGACAATCTGGAGACGCTTGACTTCTTCTAAATGTGTTACAAGAACAAAGTCAAGCGTCGAAGCCTGGAGCCTAAGGTTAACTAGTCTTTTTCTATTGGCAATAAACAGCCTTAGTTTTATTTAATTCCGAAGAATTTCATTGCATTTTCTTTTGTTACTCTACATACCTCTTCATAAGATATTCCTTTTTCGTAAGCTATTTTTTCAGCTACAAAAGTTACTAGTGAAGGGTCATTTCTCTTTCCTCTATGAGGAACTGGAGCCATGTATGGAGAATCTGTTTCTATCATAAGTCTTTCAAGAGGAATTTCTCTAACTACCTCAACTGTCTTTCTATTATTTTTGAAAGTAACAGTTCCTGGTATTGAAAGATAGCATCCCATCTTTACATATTCTCTGGCAAGCTCAACTTCTCCACTATAGCAGTGAAGTAGACATCCTGTTTCAGCTGCCTTTGTTGATTTTATTATTTCCATTGTATCTCCATGAGCATCTCTGTCATGTACGATAAATGGTAATTTTAATTCATTGGCAAGCTCAATCTGTCTTTTAAACCATTTTTTCTGAGTTTCTCTAGGAGATAAATCGTAGTAATAGTCTAATCCTATTTCCCCTATAGCAACTACCTTTTCATTTTCTAAAGCATATTTTCTTAATAATTCTATATCTGCTTCAGTCATATTTTCAACGTCGTGTGGATGTACTCCAACTGCGGCGTATATAAAGTCATGTTTGTTGGCTAGCTCTATAGCAGTTTTAGATGTTTCCATATCAGCACCTGGGTTAACTACATAGTCTAGTCCTTTTTCTTTTAAAGATGCTATCACTTCTTCCCTATCTTCATCGAAGCTTTCGTCATTTAAATGTGCATGTGAGTCAAATAACATTTTTAATTTCCTTTCATTAGCATACTTCACAGCCTGGTTTTGCATCCTGAGCTGTTGGTATTACAAGATCGTCTCCGTCATCTCCTGCAGCAAGTATCATTCCTGCAGATTCTACTCCTCTAAGTTTAACTGGTTTTAAGTTGCAAACAACTATTACTTTTTTACCAACCATTTCTTCTGGTTTGTACCATTTAGCTATTCCAGATACTATCTGTCTTGTTTCAGCACCTAGATTAACCTGAGATACTAATAATTTGTCTGCTTTTGGATGTTTTTCACATTTAACTATTTCACCAACTCTAAGTTCTACTTTATCAAAGGCGTCTATTGTTATCTGTTCTTTATGTTCTAGAGGTTTTACTTCTTCTTTTTTAGGAGCGAACATTTTTTCTAATTCTTCTATTTCTTTTTCAACGTCTAATCTTGGGAATAAAGCTTCACCTTTGTGTACTTTTGTTCCAACTTTTATTAAGCCGAATGATTTAACACTTTCCCAATTAGTTATATCTTCCTGTCCAGCTATTCCTAACTGATCGTATATTCTGTTAGCAGTAGTGTTCATTATTGGGTTTATAAGTGTTGCTATTATTCTTATAGATTCACATAAGTTGTATAATACTGTGTTTAATTCTTCTTTTTTAGCTTCATCTTTAGCTAAAGCCCAAGGCATAGTTTCATCTATGTATTTGTTAGTTCTTCTTACTAATTTCCATACTGATTCTAGTGCTTCGTGGAACTGTAAAGCATCCATCTGAGCTTCAAAATCTTTAGCTGATGCTGCAGCCTGTTCTTTTAATGATTCATCAAATTCAGTAGCTACTGTAGCTTCTGGTATTAAACCTTCATTGTATTTTTCTACCATTGCAACTGTTCTACTTACTAAGTTTCCTAAATCATTAGCTAAGTCAGAGTTTATTCTGTTTATGAAGTTTCTATTAGTGTAGCTTCCATCCTGACCAAATGAGAATTCTCTAAGTAGGAAGTATTTTAATGCGTCTACTCCATATCTTTCTATCATTGGACCTGGGTAAACAACATTACCTTTTGATTTACTCATTTTATCGTCGTCGAATAATATCCATCCATGTCCGTATACTTTTTCTGGTACTTCTAGTCCAAGTGCCATAAGTATAGCTGGCCATATTATTGTATGGAATCTTGTTATTTCTTTGGCTGTTAAATGAACTGATGCTGGCCAATATTTTTTGAATTCTTCGTCGTTATCAGTCATGTATCCTAAAGCTGTTATGTAGTTGCAAAGAGCGTCAACCCATACATATATAACGTGTTTTTCATCGAATGGTACTGGTATACCCCAGTCAAATGTAGTTCTAGTTACACATAAATCTTCTAG